>CENP01110833.1_pt1 | contig 19221 bp, 21 predicted proteins | sample 361281 | NCBI WGS metagenome assembly CENP01 (sample SAMEA2591122, study PRJEB7988) | marine metagenome | biome: marine biome (ENVO:00000447); feature: deep chlorophyll maximum layer (ENVO:xxxxxxxx); material: saline water (ENVO:00002010), including plankton (ENVO:xxxxxxxx) | depth 70 m | reverse complement strand
TATCTGGAATGATTGTTACAAAATTAGATGGTACAGCTAAAGGAGGTGTTGTATTGCCAATTGCTGATAAATATAAACTTCCTATATACGCAATTGGAGTTGGTGAACAAGACGATGATCTCCAACCGTTCGATGCCGAAAATTTTACAAATGCTTTTTTAAAAAAATGAAAAAACAAATTACATATTTAGATTATGATAAAGTTCAAATATGCACTGGTACTATTTTAGCAGCATCCATTAATGAAAAAGCCAAAAAACCCGCATATGTTTTAAAAATTGATTTTGGAGAAAAAGTAGGGATAAAAACTTCCTCTGCACAAATTACGAGTTACTATAAGACAGATGAATTAATCAACAAACAAGTTATGGCAGTTTGTAACTTTCCACCGAAAAACATAGCAGGAGTTCATTCAGAAGTTTTGATTTTAGGTGCAATTGAAGAAGATGGGAAAGTAATACTATTTCATCCGTCTCAAAAAGTAAAAAATGGCCTACCTATTGCTTAGAAATTTCATTCACAAAATTAGACAAAGTTTTGAGCATGTTTTGGTCATATGTCATCATGTGATTGTCAAGGTCTGGAAAATAGTAGTACTTGGGTTCATTAGCTTCATCATAAATTTTTTTACCCATGTAAAATGGTACTAACGTATCAGATTTTCCATGCAAGACTAATATTGGCGATGTGATCATGTTCAATTTTTTTAAGGAGTTATATTTATCTTTTTGCAAAATGCTTATTGGTAAAAATGGATAAAATCTTTTTCCCATATCAATCATAGATGTATAAGGAGACTCTAAAATAATACCAGAGTATTCACCTTTAGTTGCAAGCTCAACAGCAATACCTGTTCCTAATGACTCTCCATAAAGAATAATATCCTTTTTATTTATTCCTTTTTCCTCAAGCCATTCGACTGCTTTTTGAGCATCTTTATACAAGCCCTGCTCCGTTGGTTTACCATTATTACCACTAAATCCACGCCAAGATATGATTAGAAAATTTAAATTCAGATCATTAAATTTATTTAATTTATAAATCCTTGCACCTAACTCTCCTGCATTACCGTGAAAAAATAATATAGTTTTTTTATTTTGATCTGAATAAGAGTACCATGATCTAAGTTTAATATCTGTTTCTGAATTAATATAAACTTCGTGATATTTAAATTTAACAGTTGTTGGATCTGTGTTTCTAACTTTTGGATGGTACATAAATGCTCTTTGGAAAATATACATAAATAATAATAATGAGAGATAAAATATTAGACTTAAAAGAATAAAAGATTTTAACATTTTCATTTATATTTTTTTTTTGCAAAAAATATGCCTATAACAACGAAAGCTGCTCCATAAAAATGATAGACATCTAATTTTTCGTAAAAAAGAAATATACCATAAATTGCTCCATATATCGGCATTAGATACACTGTTAGTCCAGTTATAGATGCGCCAACAACCTGTTGTAATTTAGTATACATTAAAAAGGCTATTATTCCTGGAAATATTGCAGCCATAAAAGTAAATTTCAAATAATTGAAGTCAAAGTTTGTTGGTAAATACAAAAAATGCTCAATTAAGAAAAAGGGAATTAATATTAATGAACCTAATAAACTCATTAATGTAAATCTTTCGATAATATTAAATTTACTCTTCCAATTAATTAAAAAAATTGAAAATAAAGACCAGCACATTGCTGCCCCAAATATCCATAAGTCACCAATACTAAAATTTAAATTTAGAAAGTTTATTAACTGACCTTTAAAGATAATAAAAAATACTCCAAATAAACTTAGCAACACCGCACAATATTGTAAAAATTTTAGTCTTTCGCTATAAATGCACGCTGATAGTAAAACAATAAAAATTGGAGATAACGCATAAATAATTGACATATTTGTTACTGTTGTTGTTAAGCCAGAAATGTATGGTAGTGCACCACAGCCAGCGTATCCAGTTGCACTTAAAAAAAATAATTGCCAAAACTCTTTTTTAAAATACTTTTTTTTCTTTTTTATATTTTGATAAATAAATGGAAAAAAAACCAAAAATACAATTATCCATCGAGAACATGCTAAAGATATTGGTGGAATATTACCTAGTGCTCCCCTAGCAATTGCTAAATTACTAGTCATAAAAACTGGTTGAATAAATAAAAGTGATAACTGAAATAAAGAAGATGTCTGAATTCTTTTTTTCTTCAATTTAAAAGTTATTTTTTAAAATTTTCAAACATTTCTATTAACATCATTATTATAGCTAGACCCATTATCAAATAAACAGGCAATATATCTAGGAAACTTATCATTGGCGATTTTGTTAATGTAGTAGCTAAACCTACTAAAAATAAAACTGCTAAACTTGTACCAAAAAGTGCAATAGATCTTTTATTCATTATCAAACTGATGTTCTAACCACTTAGCATATTTTAAAAATCGTAAATCGTCAAATTTATTTCCAATAAGCTGTAAACCAAGAGGTAAGTTATTTTCTCCATTTAAAACTGGCAAATTTAATGCTGGCAGACCCATATATGTCCAGATTGTAGATAACTCAGGACTACCTGTTGATGACAAACCTTTGTCTGCAACACCTAAGGATGACGGAGTAATAACTCCATAATAATCATCAAAAACTTCTTTATATGACTCATAAGCACGTGATCTAAAATCAATTGCTTCACCATATTCATATGCTGAATATTTCTTTCCTCTTTCAATTGCTTTGACTAGATTTTTTCCCAAGGATCTTTTGCTTAATCTATAATAATCACTAAAACTTCTAGCCATATCAGATTCATGAATTATTTTATGATATTTTAAAATATCTTTAAAATATGAAGGCTCATCAAATATTTCGATATTTTTTTTAAACGACTTTATAAAATAATTGAATATTTCCTGATTTTTTTTGCTAATTTTTTTCCAACTTTCAGTTTTATAAAAAATAAATTTTGGTTCAAATTCTAATTCTTTATCTAATTCATCCATCATATTATCTGGTGAATAATGAACGGTATCAAAATCATATAAATCTTTTTTAATTAATATTTTAGAAAAATAAGCAGCGTCTTCTACATTGCGAGAAAATACGCCAACTTGATCCAGAAAGGATGATTGTTTTAAAATTCCTGTTCTTGAGATTAATCCATAAGAAGGCTTGTAACCTACAACACCACAATAAGAAGCTGGTCTTATTACTGATCCATTAGTTTGTGTACCAACCGCAAGAGGTGCCATATATGAAGCAACTGCTGCTGCCGATCCACTTGATGAGCCACCCGGTGTCCTAGTATAATCATGGGGATTTTTTGTTTTTCCGGGATCAAAATAGGCTAGTTCAGTTGTAACTGTTTTCCCCATTAATATTGCGCCAGAATTTTTTATTAAGTTTGCAACCTCTGAATCTTGACTTAAACTTTTACCTTTTCTTAATTTGGTGCCACAGTTCGTTGGCATATCATAAGTTCCTATAATATCTTTTAGTGCTACTGGTATACCATGGAGTGGTCCCAAGGGTTTACCTGAAGATCTATATGTATCTGCTTCTTCAGCCTTTTCTAAAAGTTTACTTTTATCAAAGAAAGCCCAAGCACAAACTTTTTTTTCAAACCTTCCAATTCTATTTATATATACTTCACATAGCTCTTTAGAAGTAATTTCCCCTTTCTTTATTTTGTCAACTAGTTCTGTAGTTTTAAGATTAATTATATCTTCTGAAATCATATAATGTTAATTCGCAAACAGTGTTTCTGGTAACCATAGTGCGATGCCTGGAAACAAATACATTAGTACCATTGCAAAAATCACAATTCCCAAGAATGGTCCAATCCCCTTAAAAATTTCTAATAATTCAACATTTTTTGATTGTACACCTTTAAGATAATAAGCTGACATAGCCATTGGAGGTGTTAAGAAAGATGTCTGCAGGTTTAAAGCAATTAGCATGGCAAAGAAATAAGGGTTAACATTGTATACTTCCAGTAATGGTAAAAAAATTGGCACAAAAATAATTAATATCTCTGTCCACTCAAGCGGCCAACCTAGTAAAAAAATTATTATTTGAGTAATTACAAGAAATTGCCAAGGTTTTAGATCCATGGAGGTAAAAAAATGTTCAAATACTTCATGGCCACCTAAATAAGAAAATACTGATGCAAAAGTCCATGATCCCACAAAAAGCCACATGATCATGGCTGATGTTTTCGCTGTAAGAAAAACTGAGTCTTTAAAATTCTTCCACTTTAACGATTTGTAAACTAATGATAAAAAAATTGAACCTAAAGCTCCGATTGCTGCAGCCTCAGCGGGTGTGGCTAAACCTGCAAGTATAGTGCCAAGAACTAACATTATTAAAGTGAATAATGGGACGAATGAAACTAAAATTTCTTTAATAATTTCAAAAGTTGGAGGAATTTCCTCTGCGGGTGGTTTTGGGGCTACTTTAGGATTAAAATATGCTAATGTAATTGAATATATAATGTATAGAAAAGCTAATAACAAGCCTGGAAAAATTGCAGCCGCGAACAATCTTAGTGGCGACAATTGAGCAATCACAGAATAGACAATTAACATAATGCTTGGTGGTATTAAAATTCCTAAGCATCCTCCTGCACAAATCACTCCTGATGCAAATTTTTTGTCATACCCAGCTTGAACCATTGCTGGCCAAGCCAATAAACCCATTAAGGTCACTACAGCTCCAATAATACCTGTTGCTGTAGAAAACAAAGCACACGTTACTAGAGCTGCAACTGCCATAGAGCCAGGTAATTTGTGAGAGGCCAGCCTAATTGCAAAAAACAATCTCGATACTATTCCTGCTCTTTCAACTAAATATCCCATAAATAAAAATAAAGGCACAGCAGTTAAAACGTTGTTGTCCATTACCGTATAAGTGTTTTGAACAAATAGACCAAAAATTCTATTATCTAAAATATGATCCATAATCGCCCAATCAAAGTAAGCGTAGTATCCAAAAATAATTCCCATCGCCATTAAAGTGAAAGCAATAGGAAAACCTAATAGGACGCATCCTAAAAATACTACCATCATAATGATAGCTATCGTTGGGTTAGGTATATAGTATCCAAACATTTTCTTATTCTTCCTTAAATTCTTTATGGGATGTTCTCATTAATATTTTTTCAGTTTCTTCTGAGTCTGTTTCTCTTGAGGCCCAATAACCAGTTTTGATGCAAACTATGCATCTTAAAACTTCAGCAACACCTTGTAACGTTAATAACAAGCCTGACAATGGTATAAGCGACTTAGCCATATATATTTGTATTTGTGCAGGACTGTTCCAACTTGTTTCTTTGACTTTCCATGCCATGCCAGCGTATTCAAAACCTGAGAATGTTAAAGCTAAAACACCTGGGAAAAAAAATATAAAGTAAAGCCATAAATCTAGCTTTGCTTGTTTCACTGGCCTCATTAAACGATACAAAACATCTCCACGTACATGAGCCTCTGTTGCTAAAGTATAAGCACCAGCCATCATAAATATTGCTCCATACATTTGTAAGCTAAAATCAAAATTCCATAAAGTTGGCTTATTAAAAACATAAGCCATTACGACCTCATAACATGTTCCAAGACATAAAATTACGATACACCATGAAAAAGCTTTTCCTACTGAAATACTTAAAGTGTCAGCAAATTTTATGTAAGCGTTATATTTTTCCATGAGAGATTTATATTCTTTCTATAACTAAAAAAAGGGGGATTTTAGTCCCCCTTTTTTACTTTTGATAAATTATATTTTAACTTTTGCTATTGGTCCAAACTCATTTTCATATGCCAATCTGTAATTAGGTTGGTTCATGAGTAAGTATTTCATCACTTTTTTAGCGTAAGCTTTTTGAGAATTTATGATTTTTGCAAAGAATGGATCTTTATCAGAAAATTCTTTTACAACTTTATCCCATCCCTTTAATTGCTGAGCTAAGATTTCATCTGATGTTTGATAAACATTGACACCACTCTCATTCATTAGTTTTGCTAAATCATTAGAGTATCTTACTAGTGCTTTAAAGTAGTTGTCACTATTTGCACTATAAGCAGCGTATTTTAGGATCGCTTGATGTTTAGGCGATAAGCTGTTGTATCTTTTTTTATTTATCGGAATTTCAAACATTTCCTGCGACTGGTGAAATGAACCTAAATGATAATGTTTTGATACATCCTGCATACCAAACTGAGAATCTGATGTAGGATTATTAAACTCCGCTGCATCGATTAATCCAGTTTTCATTGCTGGTTGAATTTCTCCTCCAGGAAGCTGTCTCACGACCATTCCCATAGCAGTCAGAACATTTGTTGCCAATCCAACTGTACGATATTTCATACCTTTAACATCAGCAACTTTAGTTACATTTTTTTTAAACCAACCGAAAGGTTGTGCTGGCATCGGCATATGAAAGAAGCCTACGTAATCGTAACCTACTTTACTTAGTGTCTCTTCATATAATGCTCTACCACCACCGTATTCCATCCATCCCATAACTTCTTGAGATGATAATCCATATGATGGTCCTGTGCCGAATAAAGAGGCCGAAGGATTTTTTCCATACCAGTAAGCTGTTACCCAGTGTCCCATATCTAAGGCTCCCGAACTAACTGCCTGTCCGATTTCAGATGTTTTTACAACTGCTCCAACTGGCTGTAGATCAATTTTTAATTCTCCGCCTGACATTTCCTCTACCATTCTCGTGTAGTCTTTTGCCATTTCGAAAAATATGTTTGCTCCACTTGGCCACGCAGCTTGCATTTTCAACGTGATAGTTTTTCCTACCTCGCTTTTGCTACTTTCTTTAGGTTTGCAAGCAGCTAACAACCCAGCTGTAGCTAAAGCTCCTGTAACTGCTGCTTTTTTTAAGAAACGACGTCTGTTACCAGTAATCGCTTTTATTTTTTTTGACATGTTTTCCCCCATGTTAGTTAACACTAACTATTCTAACTCACAAAATCATTAGCTGTCTATTTAAATTGTTCTATTAAATTGTTCATTCTTAAGGATAATTTAAAAAAAATTCACTTAAAAGCAACTGATAGTTGAACTAGTTAACTTTATCTTTAGGTTCAGTATTATTATTTAGGAAATTATCTAAATTATCTATAGCTCTGTTACCCATTGCTATTCTAGTTCTTGAAGTAGCGCTCCCTAGATGAGGCAATAAAAATAAGTTTTGTAATTCTAGATATTTTGTATTGATACTGGGTTCTCCACGATAAACATCTAACCCTAATGCAAACACCTTACCGCTTTTCATTGCTTTGATCATTGCCTCATCATCAATTATTTCGCCTCTAGCTGCATTTGCAATTACAACACCATCTGGAAAATTTTCTATTGTTTGCTCGTTAATTAAATTCTCAGTATCTTTTGAACCCGGGCAATTAATAGATAAGAATTCACTATTTTTAAATAGATCGTTTATGTCATAGTGATATTTGGCTCCGTCTTCTAACTCAGGCTTTAATCTATTTCTATTGTGGTAATGTATTTTCATGTCAAATCCTTTGGCTCTTTTAGCGACTGCTCTTCCAATTCTTCCCATTCCTAAGATTCCCAATTTCTTTCCGGTTAATTGTTTACCGATTAGATAATCTGACGACCATTTCCATTTCTGTGTTTCAGCGTCTTTTCGGCCTTCATAAGCTCTTCTAGATGCACCCAGTAACAATAGAATAGAAATGTCTGCAGTAGCGTCAGTCAACACTTCAGGTGTGTTAGTAACTACAATTCCTTTTTTTTTTGCAGCTTCAATATCAATATTTCCAAAACCTACTGCATAATTAGAAATGATTTTGATACTGCTTGGTAACTGCTTAATTAAATCCTTATTTAATAAAGTGGTTGTGAAAGCTAAAATACCTTCACAATCTTTTGAATATTTCAAAATTTCATCTGGTGTAAACAATTCATCGTTATTATTTAATTTTGCATTAAAAATACTGGTAATTCTTCGATTATTTTCTTTTAATAATCTTCTTGTTACTAAAATTTTTTTCATAAACTTTTTAGCCCAGAAGGTTTTTTACCTCCAGTAAACCAATCTATTAACTCAATAGTATGAACGATTGGAGTCTCAATCCCATTTGATATTTGTGTTATACACCCTACATTACCAGCTGCAATGATGTCTGGTTTTACTTTTTCAATGTTTTCGCATTTTCTTTTTAATAATTCTGAAGCAATATCATCATGCATTAAATTATATGTCCCAGCTGAGCCACAGCATATATGCCCATCTGGTATTTCTAAAATATTATTGCCAGTTTTTTTTAATAATTCTATCGGTTGACTGTGAACTTTTTGACCGTGTTGCATTGAGCATGCTGAATGATAAGCGATATTGTATCTTTTAGTGTGCTCGGTTCTAGTAAAATCTAATTTAATAGACTCTTCTAAATACTCTGTAATGTCTAATGCAATATCACTGATTTGTTTAGCTTTTTTTCTTAAAATTTTGTCTGAATGATTTTTAAAAATAAATCCATAATCTTTGATAGTTGTACCACATCCAGAAGTATTTACTAAAATCGCATCTATGTTTTCTTTTTCATATAAATCATACCATGCATTTATATTTTCAAAGAAATATTTATGTGAAATATTTTCTTTACCCAAATGATGAGTTAAAGATCCGCAACATCTTATCTCTTTTAGTACGTGCACCTCTATACCGTGTCTTAAAAGAACATTTATAGATGCATCGTTGATATTAGGTGATATTGCCTTTTGAACACATCCTGTTAATAGCGCTACTTTTGAAATAGATTTTTTGCTTGGTTTAAAAACCACATTATCTGGGAACTCAGACGTTAAAAAATTTTTTGGCATAAATGAAATCATATGTTTTAATTTTTTTGGCAAAAAAATATGTAAAGGTTTAGAAACATTAATAATTTTGGATAAAAATTTAAAAAACTTTGGTTTAGGTAAGGTATAAGCTAAAAAATTTCTAACTAATCTTTCAAAAATTGGTCTTTTGTATGTCCTTTCAATGTGATTTCTACCGTGATCGATCAAATGCATATAATCCACTCCTGATGGGCATGTTGTTAAACATGCATAGCAAGATAAACATCTATCAATGTGTTTAACTATTTTCTCACTAGCAGGCTTATTATTTTCAAGCATATCTTTAATCATGTAAATTCGACCCCTTGGACCATCTAATTCATCTCCTAAAATTTGGTATGTAGGGCATGTTGCATTACACATGCCACAATGAACACATTTTCTAAAAATTTTTTCCGAATTTAAAATTTCTGGATCTTGAAGTTGATTTTTTTTAAAATTTGTTTGCATTATAATCCTGCATACATCTTGCCAGGGTTTAATATTCCTCTAGGGTCAAAACTATCTTTTAATTTTTTCGACAAGATTCTTAAGTTAGGATTTGAATTAGTTAAAAATTCATCATTTCTTCTTAAATCATCCTTTGCTCTTAATACAGTTAAATGTCCATCGTGTTTTAAACAGAATATTCTCATTTGGCTTAAAACTTCCTGATTTGATAATAAGCACCAGGCAATATTACCACCCCAATCCAAAAAATATTTATATTTTGCCTGTTCGAAATGTTTTAGAAAATTTCTCATATTAGTAATAGGTAAAGAGACTTTGCAAATGCATTCTTCAGTATTTGCATAACCTTCTAGATTTTTAACTTCTCTCCAAAAAATTAAAGTTTGATACAAATCAAGAATAATAACAGATTTATCTTTAAAAATTTTTTTAAGCGTTTGCATTCTTTCTAACACAGAAGTTTTTGGACCTTGTATTCTCAAACCTAATGCCGAAGTATCTTTTTTTACATCGTTTAATGTTAAAAAAGTTACATTATCGTGAGGGAAATAGCATGCGCCAGAAATTTCTAAAGACGTATCTAATGCTATTTGAAAAATATTTAGAGCTTCGGTGTAATTGATGTTGTTAATTAGAAAAGTTTCTTCGTATTCTGGAATAGGAGATACTTTAAGATTTATTTCTGTAATAGCGCATAACGTTCCATATGAACCACTTATAACTTTACTCAAATCATATCCTGTAACGTTTTTAACTACTGTACCGCCAGATTTAATTTTCGCACCAGATCCATTTACAGCTTTAAATCCAAGCACATGATCCCTCAGAGCTCCATTTTTGTATCTACCAGGACCAGATAAGTTACAAGCAACTACTCCACCAATTGAGCCAGCGTTTGATTTTTTAGAATATATGTATCCAAGATCATTTGGTTCGAAACCTAAAAATTGTTTCTTATCTTTTAAAATAGACTCTATTTCACTCATAGGTGTACCAGGTAATACTTTAATATATAATTCTTCAGGAAAATATTCCAGAATTCCTGACATTGACCTTAGACTCATAGTGTGTGAAGATTGTATAATTCTGCCAATTCTTTTCGAATTATGTCCGACTATTTCTAAAGGATTTTTTTTATTATAGTTTTCATAAATAAAGTCCGAAACCTCATCTTCAGACTTGGCATTAAAAACGCCGTGCATTAAAATCTTGGTAAGTCTGGAAACTTATCCTTGCCTTTATGAATATGCATTCTACCACCTTCTGCACAACGGTGAAGTAATGGGAAAACTTTACCAGGATTCAAAAGGTTTTTTTTATCAAAGGCATTTTTAATATTTAATTGTTGTTGAATGTCATTATCATTAAACATTTCACACATTAACTCTCTTTTCTCAACACCTATGCCATGTTCCCCTGATAGAACGCCTCCAACTTTTACACAATATTTTAAAATATCTGCACCAAAATCTTCTGCTTTCTTCATTTCAACTGGATTATTTGAATCAAACATAATCAACGGATGTAAGTTTCCATCTCCAGCGTGAAAACAATTTGCAACATTAAGTTTATATTTTTTTGAAAGCTTATTTATATAGCCTAGAACGTTTGCCAGTTTATTTCGTGGTATAGAGCCATCCATACAAATATAATCTGGCGCAAGTACACCGCAAGCAGTAAAAGCAGCTTTTCTGCCCTTCCAAAATCTTAATCTTTCTTCGTCACTATTACTAGCTCGATTATAAGACGCTTTGTTCATTTTCGCTATGTCTAAAACTTTATCGATTAAAGTGTCAACTTCACTTGTAGTTCCATCAAGTTCAACGATTAATAAAGCTTCTACATCTCTAGGATAACCTGCTTTAGCATAATTATCGGTTGCAATAATTAATGGCTTATCCATAATTTCCATACCTGCAGGAACTATTCCTTTAGCAATTATGTCAGCAACGCAATTTCCAGAGTCCTCTATAGTCGCAAATCCAATTAATACGGCTCTAACTGATTCTGGTTTCTTTAAAATTCTAACCGTAACTTCAGTTACGACCCCTAGCAAACCTTCTGATCCAGTAATCACACCTAATAAGTCATAACCCTCTGAGTCTAAGTGTTTGCCACCAAGTTTTAAAATTGTGCCATCCATTAAAACTATTTCAACACCCATTAAGTTATTAGTAGTAGTACCGTATTTTAAGGAATGAACTCCTCCAGAATTTTCAGCCACATTTCCACCGATAGAACAAGCCAACTGACTTGAAGGATCTGGAGCGTAATAAAAATTTTTAAATTGTACTGCTTCAGTAATTGCTAAGTTTGTAACGCAAGGTTGCGCAACAACGCAACGATTATCAAAATCTGTTTCTAAAATTTTATTAAATTTTCCCATCCCAAGTAAAATACAATCAGCCAAAGGTATTGATCCGCCTGATAATCCTGTTCCAGCTCCTCTTGGAACAACTTTAATTTTATTATCGTGACAATATTTTAGTACTTTTGATACTTGCTCTGTTGTCTCTGGTAAAACTACTGCAATGGGGGTTTGTCTATAAACAGATAATCCGTCTGTTTCATATGGTTTAACCTCATCATCAGAATGTAAGATGTTAGTAGTAATATTTTTAAGATCTTGAACTATAGTTTTTTTATTTTCTATAATAGTAGTGTCAGCTTCTGGTAATGTTAATGTCATAATCTTGTATATTAAAGAATTTTTTTAATTTTCTCCAATGCTTTTTCAATATTTTCGTAAGAATTTGCAAAACTAAATCTGGCAAAATTGCCACATGATTTACCAAAACTGGTACCAGGAACTATTGCTACACCAGCATCATATAGACATTTCTCACTAAAAGTATCACCATTCATGCCAGTTTTGCTTACGTTAGGGAAAACATAAAATGCTCCTCCAGGTTTATTACATCTAATACCCGGTAAACTATTTAATCCGTCTACAATTAGACTTCTTCTTTTTTCAAATTTATTCATCATATCATTTAAAAAGCTATGTGAACCCTCAAGAGCTACTAACGCAGCCACCTGATTTGCTGCAGATACGCAAGAATAACTATTGATTGCCATCTTAGTTACATTTTCAATTAAACTTTCGGGCCAGACACTCCAACCAAGTCTCCAACCTGTCATTGCATAGGTCTTGCTCCAACCGTCCATAATAATTAATCGATTGAATAACTCTGGATAATAAAAAAAAGATGGCATTTTTTTTCTATCATAAATCTGTCTTGAATAAATTTCATCGCTAAAAATTACTAACTCAGGAAATTTTCTCAAACCTTCAACCAACTTATCAATTTCATTTTTCTCAATCAATCCTCCGGTTGGATTTTGAGGATTATTTATAATTAATAATCTTGTTCTTTCGTTAATTAAAGAAAGAACCTCTTCAGCATTAAACGAAAAATTTTTATCCTCTGAAAGATACATCGGAATAGCTTTTGCCCCTGTATAATTAATAACTGATTCATAAATTGGGAATCCAGGCTCTGGATAAATAATTTCTGCGCCAGGTTCACCGAACATCATAATTGCAAAATACATTGATGGTTTTCCGCCGGGAGCGATAAACACTCTATTAGAGTCTATTTGTGCACCATACATTCTCTTTATGTGCCTGCTTACACCATCTCTTAATTCTTTGGTACCATTAGCGGGAGTATAGCCATGATAACCATCGTCTAGTGCTTTTTTTGCTGCCTCTACAATATGCGAAGGCGTTGAAAAATCAGGTTGTCCGATACCGAGATTTATAATTTCTTTACCTTCGCTCTCTAATTTTTTTGCTTTTGCTAAAACCACAAATGCATTTTCAGTTCCAAGTCTAGAAAAATTATTTGCAATTTTCATTAACGATACGCTATTTTATCTTTAGAAAACTCCTTAATATTTCTTATACCCATAAGTGTCATGCCACGTGTAATTTCGTCTTTCATTTTTTCAAGTACTCTCTCTACTCCTAACTGCCCTCCAGCACCTAATGCATATAAATACGCTTTTCCCATAGAGCAAGCTTTTGCCCCTAACGCTAAAGCTTTAAGCACATGGGTACCTCTTCTTATTCCACCATCTAAAATAATTTCAATTTTATCCCCCACAGCATCAACTAATGTTTCGAGCTGATCAAATGGTGCTCTTGACCCATCCAACTGTCTTCCACCATGATTTGATACCATAATTGCAGTTGCTCCTATATCAATTGCCCTCTTTGCATCCTCAACTGACATTATGCCTTTCAATGCAAATGGACCATTCCATTTTTTTGCGGCATATTCTGCGTGTTTCCAATTCATTGTCGTGTCAAACTGAGAATTGATGTAGTCAATAACTGAACTTTCTATGCTAGATCCTTTTTTTGTTAAATGTGAAATATTGGCTAGATGAAATTTTGATCCCATTAAATATTTTAAAGTCCAAGTTGGATGAGTAACGAAACTTAAAAGACTCGAAAGTGACAATTTTGGTGGTGTAGTAAATCCTGTTCTATAATCTCTCTCTCTATTACCAGCTACTATTGTATCAACTGTAAGACACATTGCCTTAAACCCAGATCTTTTACATCTTTCAATCAAATTATCAGTAAGACCTTGGTCTTTATGAATGTATAATTGAAACATCTTTGGACCTCCAGATATGTTTGAAACTTCTTCAATGCTTTTGGTTCCCATAGTAGATAAACTAAAAAAAGTACCAAATTTTTCAGCAGCCACTGCTGCAGCCTTTTCTCCATCATGATGATATAGCTGATGCATTGCAGTTGGTGATAAAAATAATGGAAAATCTATTTTTTGTCCTAAAACTGATGTTGATGTATCAACATTGCTAACATCTGTAAGCACATTCGGCACTAAGTCACACTTATCGAATGAATTCGTATTTCTTTTTAATGTTATTTCATCGTCAGAACCACCATCTATATAATGAAAAATAGGTGAAGGTAGTTTTTTTTTAGCAAGTTTACGAAAATCATCTATATTATGACAGTCGCTTAACCTCATATTAAATTAATACTGTCTAAAAAATGTAAAGGCTATGTTATTAGCGCCTGGGTTTTTGTCACCTAAACTTGCATTTGATATATGACTATAAGATAAGCCAAGGTTAGATTCTTTACCAATATTCCAACCTAAATTAATTTGTGACTTAAACTCTAAATTATTACCAAGATCTTTTCCATTTCCTTTGTCGTAATATCCAGGTGCAAAACTTGGGCTAATAAAAAAATTTCCAATTTCATAATTCACTTTCATTCCAACATACAGCATGCTTGCATTATCTTGTGTTAACATTGCTCCAGTTATTGGAACGAATTTCCCTAAAGTAGTCTCTAGAAATTTGCTTTGGTCAAAACTATAAGTTGCTTCAATAAATCCAGACCTCTTATTATCATCACTATAATCAAGCATTCCAGTTGACAGAGCAATACCTTGTCCAGATGCAATTGACACCCAGAGACTGAAAAGTAAACTAATAAATATGTTTTTCATAATTGCTAAATATCTTAATAAATCATGATTTAAAAGGCTTAATCTCTAATTATTGTGTGAAAAATTGGTAATTTTTTAGGCAATTTGGCAATTTTTTTTAAAGTAAACGTTACACTAGGAAAAGCTAGCGATTTCCATGGAATATCTTTGTAATTAAAATATCTGGCTTCTAAAGTTTCAATGCCTGGTTTGTAAGTTTTGTTTAAATGTTTTGCTAAAAATACAAACTGAATTAAATTTTTTTTTCTTAAAGTAAATACGATAAATAGTTTCCGAAGTTTAATTTTTATATTTACTTCCTCTTTAGCCTCTCTTATTGCTCCTTCTTCTGGGGTTTCACTTCTGTCCAAGTAACCTGAGGGGAAAGTCCATTTACCATAACTTGGGAATATTGCTCTTTTACATAGTAAAATCTTTTTATTTTTAATAACCAATGAACCCGTGACAATTTTTGGATTTTTATAATCTACAAAACCGCATCTTTTACAAATTTTTCTTTTTTTTTGCTCAAGGTCAACTTTGCGAATAGCAAATATATGACAACATTTATTTTGAACCACTCAACCTCCTGAAAATAATTATAATACCAATTGTAAAAAATAAACCTGGAGCAAGCCATAACATGATATTTTTTAGTGAGATCAGAGGATTAAAAATAATTGACTCACCATATTTGGTTTTTAAAAAATTATATATTTCTTCATTGGATTTATTTTCAATTATTTCTTTTCTAACATAATTTTTTACGTCTTTTGCAAAATCAGAGTTAGACTCATATACAGACTGTCCTTCGCAAACTAAACAACGTAAGTTTTTTGTAATTAAATTAACTTTATTATCTATTTCATCTGCATTGGAAACGCATATAAAAGTTAAAAAAAAAAACAAAAAATATTTCATCTTAAGCTTAATACTTTTGCAACGATTTGATCATTGATGGGCCCAATATGTTTATCAATAATTTTAAAATTTTTATCAACTAAATAAGTTTCTGGTACACCATATGCTCCTAGATTAATAGATAATTCGCCTTTGCGATCTATTAAGATTTTTTGATAAGGATTTTTATTTTTTTCTAAAAATTTTTTAGCATTCTTCTTTGTATCTTTATAATTAATACCAATAATTTTTATATTTCTATTTTTTAACTTCATTAAAAAAGGATGCTCAATTTTACAGGGCAAACACCAAGATGCAAATATATTTACCAAGAATATTTTATCACTAGTTCCTTTTTCAATTTTTATGATTTTATCATCAAATAAACTTTTTGAAGAAAGTGTTGGAAATTCTTTACCAATCATGACTTTTGGTTCAAATTCTTTTTTCTTATTTAAAGAAATATAAAAAAAAATAAATAATGACCCAAAAGTAATTAGTAAAGTAACTATTTTAATTCCTTTTTTTAAATACACTTAAAGTCCCTCCAATAATAATTAAAAATAGCCCAAACCATATACCGTGGATAAGGAAATTATAATAATATCGCGCCCCTATAATAGTACTATTCAGATCTGGAAGGTTAATTACTAGATAATGATTTGACAACAACGTAGATTTAATGCTCGTTTCAGACGTTATCTGATCTGGTTGGAAATATCTTCTTATTGATGGTTTAAGAGTAAAAACGTTTTTACCATCCAATATTTCAAAATCAGTTTTCATTTCCAAATAATTTTCAATTTTATAAATATTTTGATTAATTAAGTTCAAAGAAAGATTATAAAAATTTTTTGTTTGTCCGATTTGAATCTCAAAATCTTTTGTTTTTGAAAAATATGAATTTAAAAAAATAGATAACAAAAGTACACCGACACCCAAATGAGAGCAAAATCTCGGATAGTTTATAATTTTTATTTTATATTTATTTTTGTAAAGTTCAAACATCATAGTAATGATAAGAATTAAAGATGACGCTAAACCTAAGAACAATATTAATTCGTTACGTTGAGTAAATATTATTACTAAATAAGATATAAGTAATGACATTAAAAATATTATGAATACAAAATATAATTCATTTAATCTAATATTTTGTGACCATTTTAAAATAGGGCCTATACTCATTGCTATTAAAAATATAAATACAAAAGGAGCTAAGATATTATTATAGTAGTCAGGGCCGATAGAAATTGTTTCTCCGAATGCAGCTAGAAATATTGGGTAAATAGTTCCAAGTAAAATTACAAAAAGAAAAAATAATAAAAAAAAATTATTGATACTTAAAAAACTCTCTTTTGAAAAAAAATAAATTTTTTTATCTTTGAAATAAGACGAAAACGATATCTGAATTACCAAGGCAGTTGTTGTAATAAAGAAAATAATTAATAGGATAAATATTCCTCTATCTGGATCATTTGCAAATGCATGTACTGAATTTAAAATACCCGATCTGACTAAAAAAGTTCCTAATAAACTTAAAGAAAATGTTAAAATTGCCAATAAAGCTGTCCAATTGCGCATTTCATTTTTTATTTTTAAAACAAGTAAAGAATGTATTAACGCTGTGCCAGCCAGCCAGGGCATTAATGAAGCGTTTTCAACAGGGTCCCAAAACCAATAACCTCCCCATCCCAACTCGTAGTAAGCCCAAATAGATCCAAGACTTATTCCAATTGTTAAAAATACCCATGATACCATTACCCAAGGCCAAGAAATCTTCGCCCATGCACTATTTAGTTGTTTTGTAACTAGAGCGGCTAAAACTAAGCTTAAAGTTAATGAAAACCCCACGTAACCTAAATATAAAAACGGTGGGTGAATAATTAATAGTGGATCTTGTAAAATTGGATTTAAACCAAGCCCTTCTCTTGGAGTGGGAATTATCAAATCAAAAGGATTAGATTTAACTATTAAAAAAATTAAAAAAATTAGATAAATATTATTTTGAAAAAAAATTACCCAAGATTTAAATTTAGTATTATTTTTATAAAAAAAAGAAAATAAAGTTCCATATAAACTCACAATTAAAATAAATAATAATAAACTACCCTCATGATTTCCCCAAGTACCAGCCAATTTATAAAATAAAGGTTTTAGGGTATGAGAATTTTCATAAACAGCTGAAATACTAAAATTGGAAGAATAAAAAAAAAATATAAGCAATAAGAAAGAAAATGTAACAAAAATAGATGATAAATTATATGAATAAATAGATAAGCTGTATTTTTTTTTATAAAAAAATAAATTACTTAAAAATGAAAAAAAAATACATAAAAATAATAAAATATTAGCCGCATTACTTGCCATAATTTTTTTTCCAATCTCCAGATTTTTTAAGTGCATCAGCAACTTCTTTTGGCATATAATTCTCATCATGCTTTGCTAAAATTTTGGAAGCTAATAAATTATTTCTAGTGTTAAGTATTCCCTCAATAACCGCGCCTTGTCCCTCTACAAATAAATTTGGTTTTATACCAGTATAATTCACTATAATCTCATTTCTAAAGTCAGTAACAATAAATGAGTACTTATTACCATTTTTCTTCAAAGATTTTTCTTTAATCATGCCTCCTACTCGAATTAATCCATTTGGAATTTCAATTATGTTTTTTAAATCTGTTGGAGAAAAAAAATAGACAGAATTCTTTTTTAAAGACTCATAAACGAATTTTCCTATTACAAGTATTGTTACAACTGTTACTAAGAAAAAATACAGTCTTTGTTTAGTATTATTATTCATTCTTAGAATTTAATTTTAAATTTAAACTCTCTAGTTTAAACCTAATTAAAAAGATTATTATTGAAAAAAAAAGAAAAGATAAAAACATTACAATTAGAGGAGTAAGCATTGAAGAATGTATAGTAGAAGCCTCTGTAAATTTAATAGTAGCTGGTTGATGTAAAGTATTCCACCATTCTACAGAAAATTTTATTATTGGTAAATTTGCTAATCCAATAAGAGAAATAATTGAAGATAGTTTCTCAGCTAGATGAAAAGTCTTAACAAATTTCCATATAATTATATATAGAATATAAAATATCACTAAAACAAGCATCGAAGTTAGTCTCGCATCCCAAGTCCAAAAAGTGCCCCAAGTTGGTTGTCCCCATAATGAACCAGTAAAAAGTGAAATTAATGAAAAAGTAAAACCAATTGGTGCAATACTTTTAGCAATTAAAGTAAAAATTCTTGTTTTAAAAATTAGAGTAATAAATCCGCAAATACTCATAGCCGCATAAATTTTAAGTGCTAACCAAGATGCTGGAACATGAACATACATTATTCTCACAGTATCACCTTGCAGATAATCGGCTGGTGAAATGAATAACGACATGATTAATCCAAAAATAACTAATGAAAGAAAGAAAACTTTTATCCAAAAAATATAATGATCATGAAAATTTTTAAAATTTTTAATATTGATAAAACTTTGCATTGTAGATTAAATTAATTGAAAATA
>CENP01239020.1_pt1 | contig 19224 bp, 18 predicted proteins | sample 361281 | NCBI WGS metagenome assembly CENP01 (sample SAMEA2591122, study PRJEB7988) | marine metagenome | biome: marine biome (ENVO:00000447); feature: deep chlorophyll maximum layer (ENVO:xxxxxxxx); material: saline water (ENVO:00002010), including plankton (ENVO:xxxxxxxx) | depth 70 m | reverse complement strand
TTAAGAATATCATAAGTGGCATCGTCAACTTTTGGTGAGTTTAAATCATAATAATTTTTATTAAAATCTAGTAATATTTTTTTTTTTTTTATATATTCTTTAAAGTTTTTTATCATTTAGAAAGTTTAAGAATATTCTTTATTTTATCTCTTAATCTTTGCTTAGTAACTTTTGTATCCTCTTTATAATTTTTATCTACAACAACCTTATAGGTTTTTTTATACCAATCACTATCGTTAAAATTGTAACCAAGTGTTGCTGCATATTTTTTCGCTAAAACGATATTTCCTAATTTATAATAAATTTCAACCATCCTATGTAATGCCTCAACGGTATAAATAGTTTCTGAATAATCTTTCAAGATAATATTTAATCTATTTATAGCTGATATCCATTTAGATTTTTTCATATAGAATCTTGCTAAATACATATGCTTGCCAGCTAATTGTTCATTAATTAAATCTATTTTTAATTTTGATTCCTTGGCATATTTTGAATTCGGATATGTTTTAATAATATTATTAAATTCTTTCAAGGCTGCCCTAGTATAGGTTTGATCTTTGGCTACAACTTGCACCTGTTCATAAAAGGTCATAGCGATGATAAAATGAATATAGTCAATATTTTTATTTTTTGGATACAATGTTTGATATTTTCTGGCAAACTTTAAAGTATTAAAATAATCTGCATTTCGATAATAAATATAAGTAATCATCAGTGTAGCTCTTGGTGCTAAATTAGAAAATGAATATCTTGTTTCTACTTTCTTAAATAATTTTAAAGCATTTCTATATTTGCCATCATTGTAATATTTTAGTGCATTATTGAATAAAACTTGTAGTTCAGGGATTTTTTCTGGTTTAGTAATTATATTACTATCATTTTTTTTATAAATTGAACAACTCAAAGCGCCAAAGAAAAATAGTACAAATACTAAATATTTAAAATTACATTTAAAAATATTTTTTTTTAAATTTATGTAAACATTTATCATATATTTTGATCTAGAATTTCATAATTTTTTTTATTATTTAAAACTTCTCTTAATAATCTCAGGTTTAGTTCATGACCACCTTGATATGTAATTAAATTTCCCCAGATTTGGTAACCAGCTAAATACAAATCTCCAATACAATCCAAAATTTTATGCCTTACAAATTCGTCTGAATAACGTAATCCACCTTGATTAAGAATTTTATTTTCAGATACAACAATAGCATTATCTAATGAACCACCCTTTGCCAAACCTAAAGCAAATATTCTTTGAAGATCATCGTGTAAACAAAATGTTCTAGACATATATATATTTAAAAAATTTTTTTCATTGTGTATATATTTTAAATTCTGTTTTTTTATAAAATTATCTTTGTAATCTATGGTATAATCAATCATTAAATTATTATTTTTTGATGGTGAAATACAGATATATTTATCTTGGTCTTTATATTCAACTTTCTTTTTAATTTTTATGATTTTTTGAAACTTGACTTGTTTTAAAATTCCGACGGTTTTAATTTGATCAACAAATTCTTTGGAACTGCCGTCAAGAATTGGTACCTCATTTGTATTTATTTGAATAACCAAATTTGTAATTCCAAGCCCGCTTATCGCGGCCATAAGATGTTCAATTGTTGAAATTGCAATATTTTTAAGTTTTATTTTTGTGCATAATTGACTTACAACTGCATTTTTCCATGATGCTTCTATTAAATTTTTGTTAATCTTAAATTTGATTCCATTATCAACTTTCGCCGGTATTAATTTAATTTTTGCCTTCTCGCCAGAGTGCAAGCCAACACCTGAAAATTCAACTACCTCAGATAATGTATTTTGATTTTTATACACTCATGATAAATCTCAAAATATCTATTTTTAATCTACTCAATAAATATTTCATTATTTTTATTTGAGGAAAAGAGAATAAAACTTATTAAAAAAACCTTTTTTTTCTTGAGTAAAACTTTTAATTTCATCTTTATTTGGGTAAAAAATTAATTTCGCTATCCCGAGACATGCCATATAATCAGAAAAAACATTAAATTCTGTATCTTTAATAGGAAATGATTGTTTGGCAAAATCTACTGAAGTTTTTAATTTTTCAGCTATTTTTTTTTGAAAAACTTTTAAATCTGCTCCACCACCAGTTATAATTATTTTTCTAGCAGATGTATTTAGTGCCCCACAAAATGAAATATTTTTAAAAATGTACTCTAAAATTTCGTTAATTCTCGCCTCAATAATTTTTTGTATAATATCTAAAGAAATTCTTTTATTTTCTAATTCTATTTTAATTGAACGATCAATTTTTCCAATTAAAATATTATCAAAATTATATTTAATTCTTTCTGATAGATTTTTATCTAAATCAATGGATTTCATTAAATCATTATTTATATGAAAAGATCCAATTGGAATCGATTGTGAATAAATTAGTTTTGAATTTTCGAAAAAAGTGATGAATGTTTTATCATATCCGAAATCTATATTGATAAATCCTTTTTCCAAAACCTGCTGATCTGATGATAAAATACTACTAGCTAGTGGAGAATAAAAATATCTGTTTACCTTCAGTCCAGCATTTTTAAAAACTTGATCAAAATTTGAGATAATATTTTTTTCCAAACTTAAAAAGCTAAAATTAACATCTAATGTTTTAGATCTTAAACCTACGGGGTTTTCAATATAGTTTTTTTTATCTAAAAAAAATCCTGAATTTAAAAAATGTATAATTTTATAATCGTTATAATTTTGAAAGAATATCCCAGATGCTAGGTCTATAAGATTTTGTAAATCCTTTTTTTCTTCAATTTCATAAGAACCTATATTTCGTGTCAACCCGAAAGTTAAAAAATTAAAATTAATTGAGTTTATACCAACATAAATATCTTTGATCTCAATACTCATTTCCTTTTCTATCGAAGCTACACAATGCTTTATAACAGAACTTAACTTTTCAATATCTGTCACGTTTCCTTTTTTAATACCAGATGAGAAAACTGAATATCTAGCATGCACTTGAATATAATTATTTTTATCTAATGAAATAATAAGTAATTTTAACTTGTAAGTGCCTAAATCTAAAATAGCAATTTTTTCATCAATCATTTTATTATAACTCTTCCTTTATTTCTTAAATCAATAGACTTTAAATTTTTATATTTTTTCAAAACTTTGGTTAATATATTCATTTGAAAATGAATATCGTAATCTCCTAGTTTAACATAAGTATTATTTTTAAAATAAATATCTAGTCTATTTAAATTTAATAATTCAATTGATCTAAAATCATTATAAATATTAAATTTTTTTATTATTAAAAATTTTTCCTTAAAAAATTCTTTTTTATAAAGACCTGAAATTTGAACCAAATTTAAATTATTAGTTTTAGTCTTCACTTTTTCTGTAATTTCAAAATTACTATTAATTAAATATAGCTTTTGTTTTTTTTTATATAAAGCTATTGGTACAAATTCTCTAATTTGAATTACAATTTTATCTGGATATTTTTTTTTTATTTTAAAATTTTTTATCCAATCACTTTTGGAAAAAGATAACGATAATTTTTTATAATTAATATTTAACAAACTTTTATTATTTAGGTAATTTATTACTTCATCTTTGACATTTTCCTCCAAATTAACATGGTTGATGAATTTAACTTTATTTATTTTAAACAAGGGTAAGTAACTTTGTTTGTTAAATTGATAATTTGTTAAAAATAGAAACAAAATTAAAAAAAAAATAAACTTCTTTTTACCTTTTAATACCAGCATCTTTAATCATCCAATCAACCAATTTTTTAAAATTTAAACCATATTTCATGGCTATTTCTGGCACTAAAGATAATTTAGTCATCCCTGGCTGTGTATTCGTTTCCAAAATAAATATAGAACCATTTTCCATAACTCGGAAATCTGATCTGGTTACACCTTTACATTTAAGAACCTTGTGTGCTTTTAGAGCAATTTTTTTGATTTTATCATGAGTTTTTTTGGATAGATTTGGTGGAATAACATGAAGGGTATTTGCTGAAGATGAATATTTTGCTTTGTAATCATAAAACTTTCTTTTTGGAATGATTTCAACTGAACCAATTGCTTTATTTCCGATCACAGCAGTTTGAATCTCTTTTCCTTCTATAAAAGGTTCCTGCATTAAAATTTTATATCTTTTTAATAAATTTTTAATTTTTTTATAATTTAACTGAGATATTTTATCAAATATTTCAACACCTAAACTTGAACCTTCATTAATAGGTTTTAAAATAAACTTATCTTTTGAAATTTTTTTATCAAGGTCAAATATTTTTTTTATTATTTTATGTTTAGGAGTTTTAATATTATTATTAGAAAAAATTTCTTTTGATTTTATTTTATCCATAGCATTTTGAGATGCCTTAATACCTGAATGTGTATATGGGATTCTTAATTTTTCTAAGACTTTTTGTATTTTCCCATCTTCTCCATATTTTCCATGTAAACAGTTAAAAATAACATCAGGATTAATTTTTCTGATATTTTTTTCTATTTTTATAATTGGATCAAATTTATATGTTTTATACCCTAATTTTTTAATAGTATTAAAACAAGCGCGACCTGATTTTAAACTTATAGATCTTTCTCGAGATTTTCCCCCCATCAATACAAGAACTTTTTTTTTATATATCACCGATGATTTTTATTTCAGGTTCTAATATTATATTAAATTTTTTTTTAACTTGATCAATCGTATAATTAATTAAGTCTTCAACATCTTTTCCCGAATTTCCGTGATTTTCAATAAAATTACAATGCATACAGGAAAACTTTACATTACCAAATTTCACTTTATCGCAACCGCTTTTTTTTATTAGTTCCCAGGCCTTAAAGTTAGAATTAGGGTTTTTAAAAGTACTTCCGCCAGTTTTTATTTTTGATGGCTGAGCGTACTTTTTTTCTTTTTTAAACTTTGTTATTTTTTCTTCGATACATTTACGAGAACCGTAAATTATATTCAATACTAATTCAGTAATAATAAAATCATTTGGTAGATCTGTTTTACGATAATTAAAATTTATATTTTTTGCCTTTATAACTATTTTATTTAAATTTTTGTCTATTCCATGAACCTCTTTAATTATATCCTTAAACTCATATCCAAAACAACCTGCATTCATGAATACACCTCCTCCCATTGTCCCTGGTATGCAGCTTAAAAATTCCATATTTTTTATTTCGTTATCTAATGCAAATTTTGATACTTGATTTTTTAAAGAACCTGATCCACAGAAAAGTAAATCATCAACTATTTTAATTTTTCTAAAATTTTTTCCTAGTTTAATTATTGTTTCTGAACAGCCTTTATCACGGAATAAAATATTTGATCCTGAGCCGATTGTAATAAAATTTTCAGATGTATAATTCTTGATGTAACTTATTAATTCTTTTTCTGTATTGGGTGAAAAAAATTTTTTTGCTTTACCTCCAAGACCAAACCAACTGTTGTCTGACAAATTATAATCTAAAATTAAGTTACTCATTTATATTTTTAACCTACTTGAAATATCTCTAATCCAATTACTAATACTTCCAGCACCCATTGCTATGACTATCTCGTTATTTGTTAAATTCTTTTTTAGATAATTTTCTATTTGATTTTTATTTTCAATTTGAACAACTTCTGTTTTAGACATAGAAATAATATCTTTACAAAATTTTTGAGAGCTAAAATTTTTATTTTTTTCTCCCGCTGAATATATAGGGCATACTAATACTTGATTTGCATTACTAAACGACCTAATAAAGTATTTATATAATGAAGTAATTCTTGAGAATCTATGCGGCTGAAATATTGCAATAATTTTTTTTGTTTTGAAATTATTTCTACATGCTTCTAGTACAGCCTTAATCTCAGTGGGATGATGAGCATAATCATCGTATATTATTGTACCCTTTTTTTCATAAACAATTGTTAATCTTCTTTGTACGCCTGAAAAGCTTGATAAAGATGATCTGATTTTTTTTAAATTAATATTCAATAATAATCCAATCGCAACTGTTGCTACTGCATTTAAGACGTTATGAATTCCCAAAAGATTAATACTAATTTTTTTTATTTTAATTTTTTTATTTGGTAAATTTACATCAATGTCGAATTGCATACCCATTTTTATACTTTTTATATTTTTACACTGGAGATTTGCTTGATCGATAAAACCATACGTTAGAAAATTTTTTTTGTTAATTTTTTTTACTAATGGTCTTATATTTTTATCATCAATACAGACTATATTTTTTCCTAGTAGTGGAGTTTTTTTTAGAAAATGCTCAAAACTTTTTTTTAAATTTTTAAAACTCTTATAATAATCTAAATGCTCAACGTCTATATTGCTGACAATTGAATAAATACTTTTAAATTTAAGAAAACTGCCGTCTGACTCGTCAGCTTCAACAACTGACCATTCTCCTTTTCCTAATGAGGCATTAGAATTTAAGGAATTAATGATTCCTCCATTTACTATTGTGGGTTGGAATTTATTACTATGTAACAAATGGGCTATTAAAGATGTAATTGTCGTTTTTCCATGTGATCCTGAAATAATTATGTTTTTTTTTAAATTGATTAAATGAGCTAACATGTCTGCTCTTTTAACAATAATTAATTTTTTATTTTTTGCTAATTGATACTCTTTATTTCTTATTAGGATAGCTGAAGAAACCACAACAATATCAGCTTTTAAGATCGCTTTTGTGTCGTGACCAAATATTATTTTGATATTTTTCTTTTTTAATTGATCCAAAATTTTACTAGTCTTAGATAAATCACTTCCTAGGACATTGTAACCAAGATTTTTCATAATAAGTGCTATCCCACTCATACCAATACCTCCAATGCCAATAAAATAGATAGTATTTTTTTTATTAATCTGTAAATCCATTATTATTAAATATCTCTTTCACAAAATTCTCAATTACATTTTTTTTATTTAATTCATATAATTTTTTTTTTTTTGTTATTAATAAAAGTTCTGTTTCATAAATATCTTGTAAAATCTTGATAATTTCATGTTCGAAATTTTTGCTATTTTCATCTAATAACCAGCAACAATTTTTATCGAAATAATATTTTGCGTTGTAATATTGATGGTTATCCAAAGAGCTTGGGAGTGGTATAGCTATGAAAGGCTTGTTTAAAGTTGATAATTCTGCAATTGTTGAAGAGCCTGATCTGCATATCACGATATCGGAATTAATAATATAATGTTCAACATTTTTTTTAAATTCAAAAAGTAATATGTCGGAATTAATATTCTCTTTATAAAACTTATTTATTTTATCTAATTGTTCTTTTTTGACTTGTTGCTTAATAGAGAGTTTGATTTTTTTTTGTTCAAGAATTTTAAAACATTGTGGCAACTTTTCTCCAAAAACTTTTGCACCTTGGCTGCCTCCTAATATTAAAATTTTTAGGGTTTTATTCTTTATATGTATTTCATCTTTACAAATTTTTAAAAATTCATTTCTAACTAATTGACCTACATAACAGAATTTTTTTTTATATTTTTTTGGAAAATTTATTACTTCGCTATAACCAGATAATAATTTTACACAATAGGGCAAAAATAATCTATTAACTCTTCCTAAAATAGCGTTGGTTTCATATAAAATAATTCTTTTTCTTAATATTAAGGACGCTATTAAAACTGGAGCAGATACATAGCCTCCAGAGCCAATAATAATTTTAGGATTAAAACATATTAAAAAAATAAAGCACTTAAATGTTGAGGTTAATATATAAAAAATAGTTTTTATTAAATGAATTATTCCTTTTTTTCTAAATGGGCTATCCGATTTTATAATTTTAATATTCTCAATACCAATAAGTTTTTTTGCTCTTTCATCTGTAATAATTTTAACATCTTCGATTTTTTTAAGTTTTTTCAAGTTTTGGTAAAGACTCAAAATTGGAAATATATGACCTCCAGTGCCTCCTGTAGATAATAATATTTTAGTCATCAAATTTTATTTTTTGTTAAAGCCAAAATTATTCCCATTATAAATGCACTAGTTAAAATAGACGAGCCTCCGTAACTTAAAAAAGAGAAAGTCATACCCGTGGATGGTATCAAATTAATTGTAACTCCTACATTAATAAAAATCTGTAATAAAGTTAAAGTAGATAAAGAAATAAGGCAATATTTTTTAAAATTTGATATTTCATTCTGACAAATTGCGAAAACTCTAATAAATAAAGTAAATACTATAATTAGGATAAATATTATTGCAATAATTCCATATTCTTCACTAATAGATGCTAAAACATAATCAGTATGTGCTTCGGGAATTTTTTCTTTTAAAATACCCTCTCCTATTCCTTGTCCAAAAAAACCACCGTGCTTTATTGCATCAATAGATTTCTCAGACTGATAAGAAATATCACTACTGCTTATCCATTTTTCAAACCTCAAAAAAATATATGAAAAATTTTCTTTGAAAAAAAATAAAATAGAGATCATTATGGTAGTTACAATACCTAAAGATAAAATTATATTAACCAAGCTTATTCCAGATACAAAAACAATTGTAAACCAAACTAGTAGTACAATTAAAGCTTGCGTATAATCTGGCTGCAAAAGTAAAGTAAAAACAGTAATAAAAACTACTAATCCTGAAAATGAAAATTTAGCAATAAAACTTTTTTCGCTAGAAAATATTCCTGCTAAAAATATAATTAAAGAAGGTTTTACTAATTCAATCGGCTGAAAATTAAAAAAAAATAGGTTAATCCATCTTTTTGAACCTTTAACCTCAACACCAAAAATTAATGTAAGTAATAAAAGAGATAAAGAAAATATTAAAAAAAATTTAGCAAATTCTTGATAGAAACTTTCATTAAAAATTGAAAAAAATAAAATAATAAATAAGCTTACAAATATAAATAAATAATACTTATTAACTAATGTTTTTGGATTATTATAAAGTTTTGTAGATGCAAAATCTAACGTAGTAGTTGTGACAAATATTAGACCTAGCATTATCCATAATATTAATAGAATTAAAATAATTTTATCTAAACTTCTTAGCCATTTTATTATAAAACTATCACTATCCCTTGAAAAATTTATTAACATATTTTTTAAATATTTTCCCTCTTTCCTCAAAATTTTGATATTGATCAAACGATGCTGCACCTGGACTAAACAGAACAGTAAATTTTTCTCTTTTATTTAATAATATTTTATAATCACTGTTAAAAAAATCTTTTAAAAGATCATATAAATTTTTAAAATATTTAAAGTTAATTTTTTGATTAATTAAGCTTTCTTTTAATTTATCAATATTATTTCCGAATAGATAAATTTTAAATATTTTATTTCGTAAATCTTTTAATTTAAAATTATCTCCTTTTTTTAATTCTCCGCCAGAGATTAGAATATTATTATTACTCATTTGAACTGCATACCTTACAGAATCAAAATTTGTTGATTTAGAATCATTTATGAATTCAAAATTATTAACTCTATTAAAAAATTCATAGCGATGTGAAAGTTTACTTTTTTTGAAATCAATTTTAGATATCGAAACCTTTGTATCTAAAATATTATTTAATAAACTTTGATTTATATTTTTGAAACTTCTAATATTTTTCTTTTTTTTTATATTGGGAAATGATTTTTTTTGATAAAATCCGATACCTTTTTTTTTTAAAAATTTAAAAATTTTAAGTTTAATTTTTTTGTATTTTAAAATAGTGCCATGTCTCTCTAAATGATCAGAAGAAATATTTAAAATACATGCAACGTCTAGTTTTAAATGTTGAGAATAATCTAACTGATAAGATGATAATTCCAGTACACAGTATTCATTTTTTGATATATTTTTACTTAATACTGGATTTCCAAAATTACCAAGAATTTTGGACTTAATTTTTTTTTTTTTTAGTAAGTTATCAAGTAAATTGCAAAAACTTGATTTGCCATTAGTTCCCGTAATACCAATTACATGCTTGGGTTGTTTGTTGCATAAAAAAAAAATATCTAAATCTGTAATTATATTTTTTCTATGCCTAATAAAAAAATTTTTATTTTTATGATTATAGATATCTATTCCTGGACTTATAATTATATAGTCGTAGTTTTTTAAATAATATTTATTATCAATTTTATTTCTCTGTAATTTTTTATAATCGTCCCATATCGTGTAATTAATTTTATTTTTTTGTAAATATTTTTGTACTGATTCACCAGTTTTTCCTAAACCGAAAATTAAGATTTTTTTATTATCAAATACCCGCAGAGATGACATTTACCTTAGTTTTAAACTTGATAATGCAATCAAAACCAAAATTATAGATATAATCCAAAATCTGATTACAATAGTTGATTCTTCCCAACCTTTTTTTTCAAAATGATGATGTAAAGGCGCCATTCGAAATACTCTTTTTCCAAAAACTTTAAATGAAAATACTTGAATAATAACGGACAAAGCTTCCAGAACAAACAAACCTCCAGCTATAAATAAAACCAATTCATGCTTACATATTAAGCTCACAGTCCCCAATAGAGACCCTAATGCTAAAGAACCAGTATCACCCATAAAAATTTTAGCTGGTGGTGCGTTAAACCAAAGAAATCCCAAACAAGACCCCACTGTTGCTCCCAACACAATACATACTTCTGAAATATTTTTTATATTAATAATTTTTAAATAATCAGCAAATACAGCATTTCCGGATAGATACACTATCAAAATGAAGGTTAGCGTTACAAGAATTAAAGGGACAGTCGCTAATCCATCCAAGCCATCAGTTAAATTAACAGCGTTAGAGGATCCTATTATAACAATTGCAGCAAATGGAAAATAGAAATACCCAATATCAAAAATCAAATTTTTATAATATGGTATATTCAATAAAAATCTTTGCTCGTTTTGAATCGAAATGGAAATAATATAAAAAATCATTAGACTAAATATTAATTGAAGAATTATCTTTGAAAAGGCAGATATTCCTTTTGAATTTTTAAACTTAATTTTTAAATAGTCATCAAAAAAACCAATTAATGCAAATGACAATAATGAAAATAAACAAATTAAAACAAAAATATTTTTAATATCAGACCACAATAAAACCGAAAATAAAATACCGAAAATAATTAATACTCCTCCGAAAGTTGGGGTTCCTGCTTTCTTGATAATATGAGATATCGGACCATCATTCCTAATGGGTTGATTAAAATATGTCGATGATTTTAAATAGTCAATAAATGTCTGTCCAAAAAAAAGGACGGTAATTAATGAGGTAAAAATTGCGATACCTGTTCTAAAAGTAATATAAGAAAAAACATTTAGAAAAGATGCTTGGGATGAATATTCTTGAAATAAATAATTTAACATTAATATATTTTTTTGTTTAGTAACTTATTTATGCCCACTCCATTAGAAGCTTTAAACATAATAATAGAATTTTCCATTAAAACATTTTTAAAATCTTTTGAAAAAACATTAATATTTTCACTGTATTTACACCAAAATGTGGATTTAATTTGTTCATAAATTTGTTTTGACTTAATGCCCACTAAATAAATTCTATGAAATTTAAATAGTTTTAAATATTTACCTACCTCAATATGTTTTTTTCTTGAAAACTTTCCTAATTCTAACATATCTCCAAGGACTAATATTTTATTTTTTTTTGTATTCAAATTATGAAATTCATTAATTGAATTTTTTAAGGATATAGGGTTTGAATTATAGCTATCATCTATTATTGAAATCTGATTATTAATTTTAACAACGTTTCCTCTTCCACGAATATTTTTTAATTTCTGAAAAAAATTTTTTGCTAAATTCATATTTAATTTTAAAAAATCTAATACTAAAAAACAAACTAATATGTTGTTAATAATGTTTAAATTTATATATTTTAACTTCAAATAAAAACTCTTACCCTTTAGTTTAATTTGAATTTTATTTGAGTCTATAATTTCGTAACAAATTGTGGCTCGAGTATTTTGCCCGAAACTTAAGACTTTTAGTCTGTTAGATTTTGATATTTTTTTTAATTTATTATAAAATTTACAATCTCTATTTAATATTATAACACCGTTTTTGACAATGTTGCTTATTATCTCAGATTTTGCTTTAGCTATATTATTTACACTCCCAAGTTTTCCTAAATGTGCTTCACCAATGTTAGTGATAATTCCTAAATTAGGTTTTAATATCTTGGATAAATAATCGATTTCACCCAATTTATTCATTCCAATTTCATAGATATTATATTTAAATTTACGGTTTTGATTAATAAGTGTATAAGTTAATCCGATATGATTATTAAATGATTTTTGCGACTTATATGTAAAGTGATATTTTTTTAATATATTATACAAAATTTCTTTAAGGCTTGTTTTTCCTGAGCTTCCTGTAATACCAATAAAATATTTATCATCTAATATGAATCTTTTTATACTCGCCAAGTTTGCTAAAAAAGTTATTGAAGAATCGCAAAATAAAACTCTTTTTTCACTATAAAAACTTTTTGAGTATTTTGATTTTTTTTCGCATATCACTAATGTTTTCTTAAAATTTTTTAGTACAAATTTAATATATTTATGTCCGTCGTTTTTTTTACCTTTTATACATATAAAAACTGAATTCTCAGTTACATTTCTGCTATCTATAAAGAACTTTTTATTAATTATATTCTTATTTAAAAATAAATTTTTCATAAATTTTTTATAATTTCTCTTTGATCAGAGAAATAAACTTTTTTGTCTTTAATAATTTGGTAATTTTCGTGCCCTTTACCTGCTACTAATAATACTTCCTCGGAGCTGGTATTTTTAATGGCTATATTTATAGCTTTTTTTCTATTGTTAATTATTTGTCCTCTACGAATAAAATTATAAATTTGTTTAGTTATTTTCTTCGCATCCTCATGCCTAGGATTATCATCTGTAACTACTATATTTTTACATAATTTATTTACAATTCTGCCCATTTTCATTCTTTTTCCCTTATCTCTGTTTCCTCCACAACCAAAAACAATATTAACTCTTTTTTTAAAATGATCCTTTAATGTGTTGATTGTTTTTTCTAAACCATCGGGTGTGTGAGCGTAGTCAAGGCATATAATCTTATTTTTATTTTTAAAAATATTTAATCTACCTTTAATTGGTTTAAGTAATGGTAATATTTTTAATATTTTCTCAACTTTTAAACCTGAGGAAATTGCGAGCATAATCGCATGAAATAAATTTTCAATTTGAAAATTTCCAATAAAATTAACTAAAATATTATAAATTGAATTTTTATAATTTAATTTAATTTGAGTTTTAGAACCCTGTGGTTTTGATCCTATAAGTTTAAGAGTGTTTTTATTTTTAGATTGTAAAATAAAATTATATTTTTTTTTTATGTCATTTCCTTTTATTATTTTTTTTATTTTTTTATCGCAAATTACTTTAGAATTTTGTTTTAGGTTTTCTCTAAAAAGAATTAATTTTGCTTTTAAATAAGACTTCATAGATTTATGATAATCCAAATGGTCACGTGAAAAATTAGTGAATACAACACCTTTGAATTTTAATCCACTCAATCTACCTTGGTGCAAACCGTGACTTGATGCTTCTACAATAGCATTATTAATTTTATTTTTGTTTATAAAATTTAAAAATCTTAAAATATCAATATTGTCTGGTGTCGTTAAATTATTTTTTTTTGATTTATTATTATAATAATAACCAAGAGTTCCGATATTAGCGCATGGCAAATTATTTAACATATACATTTGGTGAAAAAAACTAGCAACGGATGTTTTTCCATTTGTTCCTGTGACCGCATATAGATTTTTTGGTATATCATTAAATTTTTTTTTTATTAAGAAAAAATATATTTTTTTTACATCTTTAACGATTAAGATATTTTTATAATTTATTTTTTTTTTTGTAATTATCAAAAATGGTTTCTTTCTAATTACATCTTGTAAATACGGGTTATTTTTTTTTGTATTTGATATTAGGTCAAAAAAAACATCATTTTTTTTTAATTGTCTAGAATCGCTACAAAAGTTTTTTTCTATTAATTTAGATGTTTTCATTTTTTTTTATTTTACATATTCATTCAATGTCAATGTGTTCAAAATTGGACCTATTTTTTTTATAATTTGGCCATTTATATACCCTGCATTCCAGCCTGCTTCTCTTCTATTGTGTCCCCATAATTTTTTAGAACCCTGAGGTTCATCTACAATAACTGTTAATACATAAAACTTATTATTAATCTCAAAAGCAGACGTAAAGATATTTAAGATTTCATTAGAGTAACCTTTTGTAAACTCAAGAGGTTTTTCAGCTGTGCCTGTTTTTCCCATAACATTATAGCCTTTTATATCGGCTTTTCTTCCACTGCCTCCTCTTTTGTAACTGCTATCTACGTTAGATCTCAGAATTTTTCTCATAATTTCACTATTCTTTTGAGAAATAATTCTAGATTTTACTTTAATTTCTTTATTTTCTAATAAAGATATATCTAAAAGATTTCCTCCATTTATTATAGCAGCAAAAGCTCTAGTGAGCTGTATAGGTGTAGTATTAATTCCATGGCCGTAACCTGCGGTTAAAGTATTACATTTTCCCCATCTTTTCTTAGTAGAGGAAGAGACTTCTGGAAGCTCAATTTTTGAGTATTTAAATATCTCAAGGTCTTTTAAAAAATTTCTATAAGACTGTAGTCCAGAGTCTTGGATTATTCTAATCGTACCAATGTTTGATGACTCAACTAATATATCATTAACAGATAAGTTTTTCTTATCTTTGGAGTAATTATATTCCCTTATTGGAAATTTTCCACACACAACCTGATTTGGTAAATTTTTATAAATTTTATCACGAGTAACAATTTCTTTCTCAAGGGCATTCGCAATTACGAAAGTTTTAAAAATTGATCCTAATTCATAAAGGCCCTTAGTATTTTTATTAAATTGATAGTTTTTATTATCTAATTCGTTACGATTATTTGGATTAAAATCTGGCAATGATATCATCGATAATATCTTTCCAGACTGGGCATCTAATAAGATGCTTGAAGCCCCCTTTGCGTTAAATGTATTTATGCTTTGCTTTAGAATCTCCCTTGTTATAAATTGTATATTTTGATCGAGAGACAGGATAATTGGTTTATCAATTAGGTCTTTATTTAAAATTTCGTTATTAAAGAATAATTCAATGCCAGAAATTCCGTTTTGATCTGAGTCAATGTTACCAATAATGTGGGAAAACAAATTTTTATTTGGATAAACTCTAGCTTCATTTCTCACTAGTTCAATTGATGGCTCTCCTAAACTTAAGGCCTTATTATACTCTGAAGGTGTTAAATTTTTTTTTACAATATGAAATGAACGTTTATTAAAATTTTTAATTCTAAGTAAATCAATATCTGGAAAATTTAATCTTAATTTAAAATTAAGACTAGTAAAATTTTTTATTTTTTTTGTTCTTATTAAAAGATCATGTGTTTGTACATTATGTGCTAATAAGTTATGATTTCTATCAACTATATCTCGTCTTTTAACAGTTTCTAAAATATAAGTATCTGTAAAGTAAAAATGCTTCTTCTCTAAACCTATTAATAAAAGCTTAGATAATGTTAACAAACTTATTAATAAAAAGATTGAAATGATAATATTAATTCTTTCATCTAAATTTTTACTATTTTTTTTTTGATGAATATTCTCATCAAAATATAAATTAAGTTGACTATTTTTTTTCATTAATATTTAGAAATTCAATATTTTTTTTTTCAAAAAAAATATAATTTTTGTCTAAAAACTTTTCTGCTAATCTTCTAATATTTTCTGGAGATTTGAGATATACATTTTCTTTAAATTCTATATTATTAGATTTTCTAAGTTCTAAAATCTCTTGCTTTTTTTTATTTAATTTGTTTTCAAGGTCTTTTGTTTTTTTTTTATAAAAATTAGTTGTAGAAGTTCCTATTATGATTAAAAAAAGACTAATAAAAATATTCTTAAGCATATAATTCTTCTAAATAGAAATATTTTTCCATATTTAAATCCTCTCTGTTTAAAATGATATTTGGATTCTTAACCTTTTTAATTACTCTTAATTTAGCTGATCGAGAATTCGGATTTCGCTTAATCTCTATTTCACTTGGTTTACAAGCTTTTTTTGTTAAAATATCAATGCTGATATTTTTTCTTTCTTTTTTTACTGGAATATACCTAGATAATGATTTTTTTTTTCCATAATAATTAAACACTCTTTTAACTAAAATGTCTTCTAATGAATGAAATGTAACAATAACAATAACAGAACCTAGTTTACAATTTTCTATAATATGTTTCAACGCGATATATATTTCTGATAATTCTTGATTTACTATCATTCTTATTGCTTGAAATGACTTGGTAGATGGGTTGATTCTGCTCCTTTTAAACTTTATACCATTAATAATATTAGATAACTCATCACCAGAGGATATTTTTTTTTTTAGCCTGTATTTAACTATGCCCTTTGAAATTTTATATGCAAACTTTTCTTCTCCGAAAAACTTTAAAATACTTGTTAAATCTTTTTCCGATACATTTTGAATTAAGTCATACGCATTAAGGGTATTTAAACCCATGGTCATATCTAATTTTTTTGGAGATTGAAAAGAAAAGCCTCTATCTAAATTTTTTAATTGAAAATTAGATAATCCTAAATCAAATAAAAAGTAGTCTACATCATTCAAATTTTTTATTTTATTTATCTGGGAAAACTTTATATTGAAAAAGTTAAATCTATTAAAATATTTTTTTTTTAAATTAGAAGCATGATCTAAAATATTACTATCACGATCTATTCCAATTACAGAAGAAGTTGTAAATTTTTCTAATATTTTAGAGGAATAACCCCCTCCTCCAAATGTGCAATCGCAAATAACTTTATTATCCTCTAAGTAACTTAATACCTCATTGAGCATCACTGGATAATGTTTGATTATATCCGGTGGCATTGTGCATTTTTTCTAATTAGTTTGTCTTCTTAAAAATGCAGGTATTTCTAAATCGTCCTTGTCATCAAAATCCAAATTAGATAGATCTGTGTCAATATTTGCATACTGAGAGATTGTTTCTTCCTCTTTAATTTCATGATCACCGGTAAACAATTGTGGAGTTACAAAATTTTTCTCATCAGGTGATGGTCTTAAATTCTCTTCATAATTAGATGAGTGAGCCTCGGTAATGTCATTTTGATTAGTATCAAAATTTTGCTTATCACTCAAAAAATCTTCAACAATAGGGTCTTCAACTTTAATATTTTCTTGAATTTCTCTGTAGTTTGTTTTGATATCTGGTGTTACATTATCACTAGCTTGATTTATAGAACCTATATCTAAAGCGTTAGCTCCAGAAACATGAACATTTTGAGTTGCGCTCATACTCGTTTTGGAAGCAACCGGTGGAGCGTAAGGTTGATTTGACATATATGCTGCATAATTGTTTTTATGTGGAACATTAGACGTTCCAGTGTTAAATAAATTTTGCGAAGCATATCCATTCCTACTTTGAACAACACTTAAGGTTGGTTTATTTTTCACAACTTCTCCACCTAAGCCAGTAACTACAATTGAGACTCTTACTTTACCTGTCATTGTTTCATCAATTGTATTACCAATTAAAATATCCGCACCAGGATCAACTTCAGCTCTTATTTTATTTGCAGCTTCATCAACTTCGAAAAGAGTTATATCGTTTCCTCCTGTAATATTTACAAGTAAACCTTTAGCTCCCTTTAAAGTATAGTCATCAATTAATGGATTATTTATTGCTGCATCAGACGCTATTACCGCTCTATTTTCACCATCTGCTTCTCCAGTTCCCATCATAGCTTTACCCATTCCGCTCATGATAGTTTCAATATCTGCAAAATCTAAATTCATTAGGCCCGGTTTTACAATTAAATCAGTAATACCTCTAACCCCATGCATTAAAACGTTGTCTGCCATTTTAAAAGCATGAACCAGGGGAGTTTTTTCATCAGCTATCTTAAATAAATTTTGATTCGGAATTATTATACTTGTATCAACAACTTTTAATAAATTTTCGAGACCAGCTTCTGCTACCCTGATTCTTCCGGGACCTTCATACATAAAAGGTTTAGTAACAACGCCAACTGTAAGAATATTTAAATCTTTTGCGGCTTTTGCTATAACTGGAGCAGCGCCAGTTCCTGTTCCACCGCCCATTCCTGCAGTGACAAAAACCATATTTGCACCTTGCAGTAAATTTATAATTTCATTCATAGTCTCGTCTGCTGCTGCTTGACCAATATCAGCCTTGGATCCTGCTCCCAATCCTCTTGTCAAATTAGCACCTAACTGAATTTTACAATCTGCTTTATTCTTTTTTAAATCTTGAGCATCTGTGTTTGCAGCAACAAATTCTACTCCCTGGATATCTGCGTCAATCATATTATTAATAGCATTTCCCCCAGCTCCACCAACTCCTAATACAACTATTCTAGGTTTTAACTCTCTTAACTCGGGTGCAGTTATGTTTATTGCCATGGGTTTTCTCCTTTTGTTGATTAATTAGTTTGTTTCCACTTAAGTTCAGCCCTTTTTAAACTTGCTTTTTTTCTCGCATTATAACTAAATTTTTTAAATATCGATGGTTCCCACATCTGAAATGTTTTTCCTTGACCAACAAATAAAACTTTTTCTTTAACTCCAGAATGACTTAAAAGTTTATCTGTTAAACTTACTCTACCTTCGCTATCAAAATTCAATTGAAAGCTGTTTGCTAATATTGAAGTTGAAAAAATATCTCTATTCTCTTCAAATGGATTAAGTGTGTCTATAGACTCGATAATTTTTTCTAATCTATTTTGAGGGCAAAACTCTATAGATGAATTAGTAAATGATGGATAACAAACTACACTGTTGTAACCAAGTGCAGATAGATGTGATCTATACGGTGCTGGCACTGACACTCTTCCTTTTTTGTCTAATTTGTTTTCGTATGTAGAAATAAACATTATAATTAATCATTATTTTTCCCTTTATGGGATTTTATGGGAATATATGGTTTTTAATAAATAGTCAATAATAATACAACTTAAAGTTGTTCACTAAATGTTCTTGTAGTTTTGAATTTGCTAGTCGGCCTGTAAGCTGGGTTCTGTCATTTAAAATGATAATTTATCTTGGCTAATCATTTCTGATTAGCTCTAGCAACCAACCC
>CENP01003659.1_pt1 | contig 19225 bp, 14 predicted proteins | sample 361281 | NCBI WGS metagenome assembly CENP01 (sample SAMEA2591122, study PRJEB7988) | marine metagenome | biome: marine biome (ENVO:00000447); feature: deep chlorophyll maximum layer (ENVO:xxxxxxxx); material: saline water (ENVO:00002010), including plankton (ENVO:xxxxxxxx) | depth 70 m | reverse complement strand
GATGAATTATTAAAATGGCCTGTAAAGAATAAAGAGTTATTGACTTATGAAGCCTGGTGGGACGGTAAACTAAAAAAGAATGGTGGATTTTATAAATTTAAATCAGGCACACTAATGAATGTATGGGATAAATTTTCATTAAATCCAGAATACTGGCAACTTCACTTTTACAATGAAGGTATTGTACATAAAAAATATTATGGTGAACAGAATTTTGTTTACAACACGGTTAGAAATATAAAGACGGTGCCTGGCGAATGGTTATTTAAATACACAAATGACTCTAGAGAAAATTTAGAATTACAAATGAGATATTGTCAAAAGTATAATGTTGATTATGCTGTTATGGGTAATGTAAATGAGAAAATAAAAATAGTACACTTTGCCGGTCCAGGTAAAACAATACACGACCATAAAGAAGACTTTATTAAGGATAATTGGATATGAGAATAATATGTTGTAGATTTGGTGATAAGTTTAATAACTGGCACGTTAAAAACTTAAAACATATGATAGATAATTATTCAGGTTTAAAGTATGATGAATTTGTTATTGTATCTTCAGATTTATATGGTAATTGGTATAACAAACTTCAAATGTATGATATATACAAAGACGGCCAAAACTTATATTTTGATTTAGATGTAGTTATATTTGGCGAACTAAAAAATATGGTAAAACAAAACTTTACTTTACTTGATGATAGTTGGTGGCGAGAACCAGCACATACACCTTTAAATTCTTCTATTGTATCTTGGACAGGTGATGTCTCTTATATATGGAAAAAATTTAAATCTAATGAAGATTATTATTTAAAAAGATATAATAAAGGAAGTGATGAGTTTTATTATCACGAAATTATAAATTATGAAACATATCCTAATATATGTCCTTCAATAAAAGACCATATGTATATTAGACCAAAAGATTATAATATTTGCACTCTAGGACAAATGCACCACGTTTTAGAAGAAGGCTGGACAGGTTGGTATTCTAATTACTTTCTGCCTCAAAAATCTTAATAGCAGATTTAATTATTTCTAATTTATTTTTTGCTTGTCTTAAATCTTTTTTTAATTCTTGATTTTTAGAATCTTTTATCTTATCAATATCAAACATTGCTAGTTTTAATGCAAATAAGTGGTCTTCATTATCTGCGTCTTCAAATAATGCTTTTACTAAAGCGGGAAAAAATTTAGTATCTATTTTATTATAATCAAATACTAGACCTGCTCTCTTTGCAATAGCAATCGCTTCTTGCTCAAATGCTAATCTTTCTTGTTTTTTATGTTGATAAGTTGATTCGTGTAAATCATCTAAACTCATTATTTCTAATAATGCCTGGCAATCAGGATGTTTTGTATCGTATTCTATGATAGCACTATAAGTTTCTTTAAAGTCTTCAGATGTATATAATACTTCAATATTTTTTCTTTCACCATCAATAAAATATGCTTTAGTCAGATGTTCTTTTAAATTCACTTCAGTTAACATTTCTATTTTCCTTTATATAATCGTATAAATTTTTTTGAGGTTTCCACCCTAATCTATTTAGTGTTGTTATATCAGCCTTATTATCTAGTCTCTCATTTTCACCACCTATTTTATTTTCACAATCAATTTTAAAGTAATCAATTATATCTACCAAGTTATGACTATGACCTGTGCCTATGTCTAATACACCATTTACATTTTCTACCATTAAAATATCTATTGCACTAATAATATCATCTATGTGTATGAAATCTCTTTTATGATTTGTATTAATATATTGTACATCATTTCTTAAAATTTTAGGTATTAACATATTAGGTTTTGCACTAGGTCCATATACGGTTGTAAATCTCATACCTAAACTATTTTCTGGTGCTATTTGCTCAAGACTATATTTACTCATAGCATAAGGATTACGCCAAGGTTCCCAAGCAGTAGATGAACTAGCATATAAGATTTTAGTATCTGCAAAAAAATCAAATACTCTTTGGCCTGCAATTACATTTTGTTTCCAATATTCTTCAGGTTTATCTAAACTATCTCTAACACCTGATAAGCCTGCTAAATGAATTACCAAGTCTGTATTATAATGTAAATCACAGGTTAATAAATCATAACCCGAAACTTTATCTATGTTGATTACTTTGTGATTTTTAGTAAGATGATTATATAGATTTTGACCTATAAAGCCATCACCGCCTGTTAATAATATATTCATAATTCATAATTAAGTTGTTCTTTGAATTTTCAAGTAATAAGTGTTTATTGTTGTTGGTGTACCATCAGGAAATTCTTGCGCTCTGTAATCGTTTGTGTTAACATATCTTGTTTGAAAATTACCAGTACCACCTGTTAATCTTGTATCTGCCATACCTGAACCTCTATTTAAACCACCGCCATTAATACTATAACTAATTTTGTATGCACCTGAACTAGAAATAACTTCGTGTTGCATTAATTCATTTGCTAATGTATTTACTGCCGCTGATGTAAATTCTTGTATGTTGTTATCACTACGAATTTGTAAAGGTAATACCGATAGTGATGGTGCCGACATTGTACATTTTTTTAAATAATAATTATTAATTGTAGTAGGTTGGTCTTGCGTTTCACCAATACCGCCTGAAGTAAAAGCTGTTAAATCTGCTCGTGTATCAATAAAAACAGGAGTTGAAGATACTAAACTTTGATTTGAACTAGTTGATGATGAGTTATTAATAAAATAAGTACCTGCTTGGTCTGCGCCAGTTGAACCTGAAACTAATTCTTCAATTACTGGTCTAACAATTGTATCTAACATATCGCCGTGATTCATAACTTTAACATCACCAGTATCATCAATATAACAAAAATATCTTTTACCATCATCATTGCCTAAAGTAGGAGCAGATGAAATAGTTTGGTCTAACCTAGAATAACTTACCGTAACCTGTGTAGGCTCAGCAGTTTCAGCTTCAGTAGAAAATCTTTCTGTTCTAGTTAAAGAAGCGCCGGCCTGCATACGTGTATCTACCATTGGCAATCCTGTTAAATTGCCACTTGAACTAACTACTGATAATGTGATTGGACTTGCTTGTTGAAATTGATATCTAAAAGTGTCTTTGAGTAAACCAAACATAGTATCATCCATTCTCTGGATGTTACCACTATTATAATAAACTGGTCTTACAACTGCCATAATAAATCCTCATTAATTCTAAGCACCTGCACCAAACAAAGTTTTTAATGCGACACCTGAACTATTATATAAAACTAAACTTACTGCATTATTAAATTTAGCTGATGTTATTGTATTGTCTGCTATATTTGTATTACCTACTTGGCCAGTACCACCTGTTAACATTACATCACCACCTGCGTCAGGTATATTAATTACTCTGTCTGCTGTTGGGTCTGTTACCGAAATTGCTGTTTCAAAAGTGTCATCTGTTGCACCTTCAAATATTAATAATTTGTTAGGTGCTAATCTTATTGAAGAACCAAAACTAGTTTCTCCTGAAGATGAAAAAATATCTCCTGAAGTACCACCATATTCTGTTCCGTTTACCGTTAATTTATTTGTACCTGTTGATACGTTGTCATTAAAGGTAACTAGATTTGAATTGTTTGATGTAATTGTATTACCCGATACATTAATAGAACCTAATGTTGCGTCACCACTTGTAATGATAGCAGCGTTAATGTTTATAACACCACCTGATACATCATCAATAGTATTTGTTTTTACGGCTGCTGAACCAGTTGTTGATATATTTCCTGATGAACTAATACCAGTTGCATCTACCGTTAATGAACTTGATATGGTTACGTCTGATGGTAAACCTACAACCATTGTGTCAGTTGCTTGAACTGCAACCGTTACCTCGTTTGTAGTACCTCTTACTTGTAATTCTTGACCTGAACCAATTAATTGTCTTGTTGAAGATTCATCAACTATAAAAAAACCTGCAGCTGCCGATACAAGAGCAATAGTTTCATTCATTGCACCTACAATACTTGTAGCAGCAATTGAACTATCTAATGTTGCAATATCTCCAAAGTCTGTAGCGGCTAAACCGTTAAACTCTGTTCGTAGTTTTTCTAAACTATCTGTTTGTGATATTTGTCTTACAGCCATTTTATTTTATTAATCCTTTGATTAAATTTTTAATTTCACGCAATTCTTGTTTTAAATTATTTATCTCTCTACAAGCAGATTTAATTTGGTCGCTTTGACTTTTTCTGCCTTCTCTTCTTTGCATATATAATTGATATTCAGTAGCGTTAGTGTTTATAATAGCTTGTGAGTTGCTATCTTTAACTAATCCTTCATATCCTTCTACTTTATATTTTATACTCATTATAATGCCAATGCTATTGCCCTAAAGTCTTTTAATCTTGCTGGATAAGCAGAGTTTGTTCCTCTGAATACCACTTTAATTTGAAAAGATGTAAATTCAGGTAAATCTTTTACACTAAATTTGTAATCTTTGAAATCTATATCATTTACTTCGTCACCTGTTGATGGCGCTACGCTTGTATCTGAACTACCATCTACATTAAATGGTGTAAATTCAATATCTTGTATTCTTCTTGTTTCTTCACCACCTGTTAGTCTAAAGAACATTTTAATATTAGATGTTGACCTTACACTTGCCGCCAATCTAACATCAATTGCTGTTGAAGGATTTTCTAAACTTACTGGTCTAGTTATATAAGAACCATCAGTAGAACCACCCTCTGTTGATATATCATCTTCATAATCAATAGTGTTTGATAATTTAGCAACAATGTTTGCGCCAGCGGCTGGAGCAGTTGTTAAATTTAAAGTTGTACCTGATATAGTAAAGTCATCTACTGGTGCTAATTTTTTACCAGATTTTTTAACTGATAATAAATGAACGTCTGCTGGTGTAGATGATAATGTAAATCCTGCTGTTGAACCATCACCTGTAAAAGTATTAGTTGATGATACTAGAGGATTATTTAATCTGTTTGTTATTGCAAATACATTACATCTTTTTAAATCAATTACAGGAGATACATTAGAGTTTGAAGTAGATAAAATTAATTGAAGTATCATAGACTTTTGACCTGACATTTCATTTGTTTCATTTATTCTACTTGCAACCATTCTTGGCTCTGTATAGTAAATATTATCTCCTAATACTACATTTCGTTTTTCTGAAGTACCTTGTCTAACAAATGGTGTTTCTGAACCGTGTACAGATTTACCTGATGTTGTTCTAATACTAGGTTGAATATTTGTTAACGGATGTAATACGTGACCAATTTGTAATTGTAATAAGTTAAATGGAATATTTTTAGTTGCTGTCATTGTTGAACCACCAATATCACCTGTAGCAGTTGCTGTGCCTGTGGTTACAATATCATAACTATCTAAAGTTATATTTTTAATACTTGTATATGTTCCGTTGATAGCTGAGTGAGCAATACCATTATAAGTACCTGACGGCAATCCTGCAATGGTAACATTATCAGATGTACTATGCATACCGTGATTAGGGTGGAAAACTCTAATTTGATTTGAACCATTAAATGTTCTAATAGGATTTGCATTTAATGTTTTAACAGGCATATCATTTAAGTTTGTTAATGTTAAAGTACCTGGTGCTGAAGTATCAAATACTGCTTTCTTCAATGTAAATTTCATATCTTCCATTTGTTCAGCAGTCCAACTTCTATTATTAGCAGACTTAAATAAAACACCAATATTAGGTTGTGATGATACAATTCTATTTGAGTTAATTTGTTTTTCACCTAATCTTGCAACATAAGCTGTATAGTCAACTGAATCTGAATAAAGAACTATACAATACTCAACACCTTCTTGTAAGAAAACTGGTGAATCAAAAGTAAATGTAGTTGCTGTTGAACCGTCTGTACTTGTATTTACTGAACTCGGATTTATCCATTTTTTTGCAAAAGGTAAAACTTTAGGTCCTGGATAACCATTAACCATATTTCTAATTTCTGCTTTTACTGGCAACGTTGATGATTTTGTTGCAAAGAAAGCGTCTAGTGATGTTATGAATATACCATCTTCTACATCTACCATAAATGATTGTGCTAATGGGTCGCCTCTACCTCCGCCTCCATCTCCGCCACCTCTGTCTGGTGGTTGTCTAACTGCAATAACTCTACTAGCGCTTCTAGTAGTTGTTTGAGTAGATGTTACCGTTGTTCTTTGTGTTCTCGGCTCTCTTGTAGCAATAATAGCTTCTTGCGTTGTTTCTAATAAACCTTTTGCGTCATAATCACCTTCACCAGCTGTTGATACTGCTGTTCTATCTTGACTATTAGTAGATGAACTTGTTAATCTGAATACTCTTTTACCTGTTCGCCATCTAGGTTTTGTTGTATCATTAGGGTCAGGTATTGCAAAAACTCCTTTTACATAACCTGTTGAATCTGTAATTATATTTCCACCTGAAGAACCACCATCTGGGGTTACGTAAGTTGAAACTGCAACATTATCGAAGAAAGGATAAACTCTTGTATTTGGTCTTAAACCATATGCTTGAAACTCTACATTTCTACTTCTTATGAAAGGAACAAAAGCGACTGATATTACTCTACTACCTAAACTTTGTCTAACCGTTTGAGGAACTATTGATGTTCTAATACCACTTCTAACTTGACCAACCGTTCTTGAAGTTGTTTGAACTAATCTGTTACCTTGCCAGTTTGCACTTGACCTAGGATTACCAGACCATTGGTCTTGCCATTCATTCCAAACCGTACCTACAGGTATTTCATCATTAGCAGGATTTAATCCTCTGTTAATTGCCATAATATCAAAAGTACCATTTACGTTTGCAACTATTTCAGGTGCAACTCTAGTTTCTTTCCATTCATCAACTGGTGGGTCTAAATCAATTTCACCAATCCAATTAAATATTAAGAAAGGATTTAAGTTTTCTGTTTTAGTAGCAAATGGTTGTTGTATGAAATTTGCCTCTGTATATGGTAAAGTAATTAAATCACCAGTTTTTGCATAGTTAAATAATACTCTATCTGCCTCTGTAATAAATGTTCCGTCAGAGAAGTTTTTATCATCAACCTCTGTTAACTCAATTACATCTTCCGAAAATCTTGACCTTGCCTCACCTCTTGCCATATCAATAGATAGTTTATAATCATTACTTCCCACATCACCTACATTGTGACCAGTAAAGTTATCAACTACAAAACCATTTTTAAATCTGTCAAAACCATCTTCGTCTTGTATTTGTAAAGATTGAGCGTCTGCTTCTAATAAAGATAATTGAGTATAATATTCTACGTTTTTTAATCTTCTTTCAAGATTACCAATATCTCTCATAGTGTATCTCTTGTTGTCTTCTCTATCAAGTGATACGTCTGCTGTATTTAAAGTATAAGAAGGCACACTTACGGTTGCCATCAACATATGGCCTTCTAAATTATCTGGTGATAATGGATTTAAATCTGAAGAACCTTTTACAACTCTTAAATTACCTTCTCTTGTTAAGAAAATTTTATCTATTCTATTTAAGTAAAATTCTAAATCTGAAGTTATATCAGAATTAAATTTAGGCACATCAATTGTTGAAGCACCTGTACCATCATAAGACCTGTCGTTATTACCACTATCAATTGTACTTGCGTCATCAACTCTTGGTCTAAAATCTAAAGTATCTCTTAATTCAAATTTTTCACCTGTTGAATCAGATGTATATGATTTAATGTCTTCATAATTTACAACACCTGAATAAGAATCTACATCAAAATAATCTCCTGAACCGTGAGAGAAGAAATCAAAATTAATTAATAATTGACCAGTTGGTTTGATTGCACCTGGTTTTAATTTTAATCTACCAATATCATAGAAGTTATCTCTTTGACCATCATCTAAATCAAATCTATTTGTAATATCTGTATCTGAACTTGTAGCAGCCGCACCAAAACCACCTGACATTTTAACACTATTAATTTTTTGTATATCTGCTTTACCAATTGATATAATACCACTTTCAATAATTGATTGAGAAGATACACTTGATGTTTGATTAGAGTTTAATGATTTAGTTTTTGAACCTGCAACTGAACGACTAATTGTTGCTAAAACTTTAATTTTATGTCCTGCAAAGTTAGCACCAAAATCTAGGTCTAATGTTCTACCTACTGGAGAACCTGTTAATTCAAATATAACACTTCCCTCGTGGTTACTACCTGATAAACTTAATGTATCACCTACAGCACCTGTTGAACCTGAGCCTGTTGTCATTACTGAAACAGAATAATCACCATTAGCTAATGATGAAAAAGTTTCGTTTGTTCCTGCTGAAATTGTTGCGTCACCATTTGATGATAACGTGGCAGTAAATTGTCTTCTAACTTGGAAGTTTGTATCTGTTTGACCAGAGTTAGTTGTAGTCTTTAATGTTTTTACCGTTGTATATGGTAATTTATATAACAATACATTGTTTTCTGGATTTTGTAATTTTGCTCTTTTTCTGGTTACAACGGCAGCCGTGGTAACACTTGAACCACTTACGTTAGTTTCTATTTCGGCTTCGATAGCTGATGTAATATTTTGTATTCTAACATTTTCTGTACCACCAGCGTCATTTGTAAATGTTAAAAGGTCACCAATTTTTAATTCTGTTTGAAAGTTTGTACCTTTACCTCTTAAAGTACCATCACTATTTGCTATTGATACGTTACCTTGTAAATTAAAATTGTCACCATAAGTTGAAGTTAAATCTGCGTCAGCAGTATAAGTTGGCGAACCTGCCATTCCAATTTGTTTAACTTCATTAATTTCTTTATTTTGTACACCTTTAAAACCAATTGTCTCTTGTTGAATAGTTGCTGTATTGTTAGATGTTTGACCTACTAAAGTTTCACCTTCTATAAAATTTCCTTTTACATTACTTACAACAACCGTACCATTTGAAACCGTGGCAGGTGTAGTTACCGAAGTAATATTTTGTTTTGTTAAACCATCAGCACTAAACAATTCAAATCTATCATTAGTATGATTTCTTACCGTAAATACGGCAGGTTGAGCCGCTGCTGTACTATTAATTTGAAAAGTACCACCTGATAAGGTAACTTGCATACCATCTTCTAATCCGTGGTCAGTTGCGAAAACTACAACATCTGCTGAATCACTCATACTTGCAGCTGCTTGATTAAATGTACCTGAAACACTTTGTACAACACCTGTTGCACCTGAATTAGAACCTACAACTATTTCACCAGTTGTAAAAGATACTGCTGTTGTTATATGAAGATGAGTAAATAATTCTACATCAAAAATATAATGTCGCCAAACACCTGTTGTAGCAAATATATCATTTGTTTCAGCGCCTGATACATATTGAAAACCTCTTGACTTAGCACGACCAATATGTGGTATGCCAGAATTTAAAGCGGGTCTCTCGGTACCTCTAGCACTTGTTTGTACGTTATATAAATTAATTGTTTTAAACGCTTCAACATCACCAGAAACAAATCCTACATCTGGTGTTCCATAAACATTATTAACATTAAAATAATTATCTAATATAAATCTTGTTTTAATATTATTAGCAGTATCAAAATCTCTTGCTTTATCAACATCAATAAAAGTTGTTCCTAATTTTTCATTTTCATAACCGTTTACATATGCCTTAAATGGTGAAACACCTATTGCTAATTTAGTTGCACTACCGCCATCAGCAGAGGCAAAAATACCTCTATTATCACCTGAAGCTAAATGTTCTCTTACATCAAAATCAGGATTTGTTAATACATAATCTCCTGATTCGTCAAATGTTCTTCTTGCTAAAGTTTCTTCTAATACAGCATACTCTGTACTTCTTACAAAAGATTTTATATTACCATTTTCAACTCTTGCAATTTCAAAAAAGTTATTATCGTCTGTGGCTGCTAAACTTTTTTTAGATAATGATAAACTTATTTTAAATCTATGAGCACCAGGAGCATTTGTATTTGATACGCCTTGAGCATTATCATTTAAAGTATTATCATCATTAGGTGTAATAAATGATTCAGTTACCGTTAAACCAATTCTATAAGATGGTGTATTTGTATATTTGTCTAATATTAAAGTTGAATCTGTTATTTGAACAAAAAATCCATTAATGTAATATACACCTGTTTTTATTCCTGCCGCTGAACCAGTATGAGTTGTAGCAACAACAACCGTTGGACTACCTGAAGCACTTGATGTTAATGTTTCGCCAGCGTCAAATACATTTTTTGTATTATCAGTACCAGATTTATTATACTTAACAAATAAAGTATCCGGGTCAGTACCATCTGTTGCTGAAACATTTATTACCTCAGCGGTTACACCTGAAGTACCACCTGTTAAAGTTGTATTGTTATAATCGTTAATTGAACTAGCTGATTTTGAAGTTAATTTTATTGAAGAGTATTCTGTATCAATAGATACTTGACCAGGAATAACCATTGCTCCTTGTTTGAACATATGGTCACCAAATCTTTCAATTTGGTTTTGTACAATAGATTGTGATTGTGTTAACTCTCTCGCTTGAACAGCAAACGCTGGTCTAAATAATATTCTATGAAAATTCTTCGCTTCTGAAAAATCATCAAAATAAGGAGAGAGGTTAAAATCAGTTGGACTTGGCATAGTCTGTTATTCCCCTTAAAATTCAATAATCAACTTGATATTCTCTGTCTGGTCTGCCGCTCTTGTTATTGGCGCTCTGTTTTCTACATATAAAACATCGCCTGAATCGTGGTCTATTTCTGGCACAGAATATCCTGAATTGAATACTACGTTATTTGTTGTTGCTGAATGTCCAGTATCAGGTGTTGCTGTTGGAGGCGTACCGCCTTCGCCAGATATTTGTCCATTACTAGAAAAAGCAATTTGATTTCCGTTTGCGTCAACACCCTCATTTGAGTGTCTGCTTTGTACAAAATAAATTATGGCATTTGTAGAATCAAATTCAACAACTTTTCCTACTGCGCCTGTTGATGATTGAGTAATTTTTTCATCTACGCTAAAAGAACCTGATACACCAGTTAATTTAATTGCTGTTGTAGCTCTTAATGTATTTGCTGAAGCAGCCGAACCACCTGATTTTGGGTCTCTAATTAAACATACTTTTCTAAAGTCGTTAGCAACTGAAACGTCACCAGAGTTTGCTGATTCTGTTCCTTCTAAACTTGTATTTGTCATTACAAAGAAAGCACCTAATTCTTGTACTGCATTAAATCCGTGTCCGCCTTTTGGTGGAATAATTACATCTAATTCTGCACCAACTAAATTTGTTGCACCTGCTGAAACTATTTGAGCATTACTGATTGTTGCAAAAGTATAACCTGTTCCTGCTGTTGTTACCGCTACCGAGGTTACTGCACCCGAAGTTACCGTTACCGATACAATACCACCAGTACCATCACCTCTTATTGGAATATTTGTGTGAGTACCATCAGTACCACCTGAACCAGCAGTTTTAATTTTTACAATGTCAATTGAACCACCTACAGCATTTGAAGATACTGAACTATTTGTTGAAACTGCCATAAAGTCAGTTGATAAAAAGTTAGATTGTTCAGAAGCAGACATAGTGTACATATATTTCCATTTGTAACCGTCAGCAGTTGATAATACAATTGTGTCTGTGCCAGTCGGTTCTACCGTTGAGGCAGCATTGTTATTATTATCTAAACATTTGTAAACGTTTCTTGCTGAGTTTAATACATAAAAATTTGCGTCAAATAAATTAAATACACCACTATTTGCTGATGTTTGAGTTGTTGTGCCAGTAATTCTTTCTCCGTAGTCGTGTCTGTAAATATCGTAAGTTGTGCCTGTTGTCCAGTTTCTTCTAGGAGCTACAAAAGCTGTGTCTGTATCTGCTACTTTTTTAACTGCTAATAAGTCATCAAAAGTAAATGATTCTGCGTTTAAGTTATCTGCTGGTGTGATAGGTAATACGTCTGTGCCTTGATTGTCTGTTCTACCATCACCTCTTGTAGCAGTATTGAATGGCATTGCTCTACCAATACCTAGATAATAAGTATTTCCTGCTGCTTCAGAGAAAGACTCTTTAAACTGCTCGGAGTTGTGAATTCTAAATTTATTCGTTATAATTGCTGGCATATTTTCTCTTCCTTAATCAATATTTATAAGACTTCTCACTATGTTATGTTAATTGTTCCGTTCATTGCACCGTGATTAGTACATTGATAATATAGAGTTGCTGGAGTATCCATAGAAACGTGAAATACTATTGCACCTGAAGAGGCACCATTATTGGTAACTCCTGTATTATAAGCTGTACCACCTGTACCGGTTGTTGATTGTATTCTGAATGGGTGTGAACCACCAGAGTTATTAATAAAGTAATAAGTTTGACCTTTTTTCAAGTGTAAAGCAGGATTATCACCTGAAGTTGAAGGGAAACCTGCACCTGTAAATAAGTATGCACTTGAACCATTAGCAGTTACCAATAATTGAGAAACTGGTGTTGTTGCTTGTACCCAACCTGAACCATCATAAACTAAAGTGTGGCCTGCAACTGGTGATGTATTGGTTACATCTGTAATATCGTTTAATGCAACTGCGCCACCTGTAATTGTGATAGTTTTCGTTGCGCCTGTTCCTGAAGCGGTTACGGCAGAACCAACAAAGTTTAAAGTTGTTGCACCTGTTGATAAAGAAGAACCTTCTTCTTGTACCGTTATTGCACCTGCTGATTCAGCATTTGCTTCCCAACGAGCAGTACCTGAATTCCATTTTAGTACATAACCATTTTGTACACCAGTTTGAAATACGTTTGAAATTTTATCTAATACAGAGTTTTCTGATAATACTTCAATCCAAGCACTTGGCGTAGCAAATTTCATTATCTCATTTGTTTCATCAACTGCCATAGAACCTGAATATGTTGAATAACTAGGGAAACTAGGTACGTTAGCAAAATTAAATCTTACTTTTGAACCTTGTCCTGTTTGGTCAATTGTACCTGTACCTGAAAGTGAAGATGTACCTGTTAAGTTAAGATTACCTGCACTAGTTAAAGTACCGCCTAATGAAATTGCACTATTACCAATTGTTATTGAAGAATTAGCTAAGTTTGCGTTTGTGATACCTGCACTACCTGATAAATCAGAATTAGATAAATTTGATACGTTTAAAGTTACCGTATTACCTGTAACCGAACTTGATACTGAACCTGTACCTAAAATAGATAATGTTTCTCCTAAATTTACAACATCTGTTGTTGAAGTGTTATCTCTAATTGTAAAACCTGAATTAGCAAGACCAGTATTAGGTATTGCTGTAAATGTGTTTAATGCACCACTTAATGTTTTGTTTGTAAGAGTTTGAGTTTGGTCTGTTGTAGCAAAATCTGTTCCAGATATTGCTGTGTTGAATTCTGTTAATGTGCCTGAAATTGTATTATTAGTTAAACTAATTGTTTTATTTGTAAGTGTAGCAGTTGCGTTAGCAGTTAGTACCGAGCTGTCAACTGCAATCTGTAATTTACCACCTGTTATAGAAGTTGCAATACCTAAACCACCAGTAACCGTAATAGGGTTACCGATATTTGTTCTTAAAACCGTTGATGTGTCATCTGCGAAATCAATATAAGGTTTTAAGTTAGAACCATCACCGAAATTAGAATAAATTTCGTTGAAGTTGTTATTGATGATAGTACCACCTGTACGTAGGTTTGAACCTGTTCCGTCATTTGGTGAACTTCCTAAATTTATTGTATTCTTTGGCATATTTTAAATCTCTCTACTATTTATAATCATTCCTAAGGCGTTGTATCATCAAACGTAGCGGTTGTTTGGCTGAAGTTGGTAATTGTGTTAGAAAAGTCATTTTTATTGGTTGCAATTGTAGCAGGTATTGTAAAATTAGTCTTTAAGTTTCTACCATCAGGATGTGATGTAGCAATGAATATTGCTGGTTGTCCATCTAATCCTGTTCTTGTACCAATGATTTTTATATCGTGAAAAGTCTGAAATGTAAAACCAGCACCATTAAATATAGTTTGTATATTCTTGTCTAAAAATGCATATCTTGGTCCTGCGTAGGCGTGGCCTTGTCTAACATTATGATTAGCATTTGGTCCAGGTATTATTCTTCTAACTCTACTTAAATAATTAATTTCAAGAGGTGCCCTTGTTAAGGTAACGTCTCTTTGATTATTACTAAAATGTTCGTGTGTTAATGGGTCACTATCAATAGCACCACTTGATAATGCATTTGTTCTTTTACTTGTTCCGTCAGAATTTGTTCCTAATCTTCTACCAAATATTGTAGAGAATAATGTATTGATTAATCTCATAAATGGACTATCAGATACACCTGAAACAGAACCAATAACTGGCGATTTCAAACTTAAATCTAATTTACTTGCAACGTTAACTTGTCCTGTAAAATAAAAACCTGCTGTATGCATTGTTTTTTTAAATGAGTCTCGCCAAGCATTAATTGATTGACCAACTTTTACAACATAAGAAAAATCTTGATAGTATAAACTATCTTGTATTTTCATTGTGCTTTCTGAAAGTTTACCAACCTCATTAATAAATTCACCATCTGTATCAGTTATAGGTACAACATCTACACCAGCAGTTGCTAAATTATGTTTTTTAATTTTAGCAGTACCACCTGTTTGTGATGTTATGGTATCGTTTATATTGATAGTGCCGGTAACTTCATCTAATTTTAAAACACTTGTATTAGTATCTAAACTTAAAATTTTACCTGAAGCAGAACCTGAAGTAGTAAAAGTATTACCTGCTATAAATGTACCTGTTATATCAATGACTAAAAAGTTTTTTATAAATGATAGAGTTGGCGAAGGCGCTGTCTCATAACCTTTACCGTGTTCTACCGTTTTCAATGAATTAATTTTTCCTACGTTATCACCATATGCAACAACTTTACCACCACTACCACTTGAACTTGTAATAGTTGTTGTAGGTAAACTTTTATATCCGTTACCTGTATTTGATAAAAATAAATCTGTAATATCTCCTGAACCTGTAGCAGCTTCTTGAACTATTTTGTTACCTGAATAAATATCACCACTTTCTGTCTCTTCTTCTAATACAACGTTATCACCTGAACTATCTTCATTAGCAATACCACCATTTACAACTCTAACAAAACCGGCAGCATTTGAACCAAAAGTACCTGTATTATCAAAATTAATTGTATCGCCAATAGCATAATTAGAACCTGCGTCATCTAAAACTAATTCACCTATTTTACCTGCGCCGATATCTGCAATTTGAAATAATGCACCAACACCACCAGCGGTTACTTTAACGTTATCATCTATTTTGTAAAGTGAACCTGCATTAGTAATTGTTTTTGTTCCTGGAATACCTGTTATATCTGCCTTAATAAAATAATCATCTGTATCACTAATTGTTCCTGAAACTTCTTCACCAATTTGAAAAGTACCATTGATACTATCTTGATTTAAAATTAATTCAGTAACCGTTGAAGCACCAATTTGAAAACGTGATAAGTTTTCAATAATAGCAGTAGCCCTTGAGTCTTTACCTGTAATTGTTCTACCAATTAATCCTTCGGTATTTCCTACCCTTTCAAGAATTCTTAAAATTTTTAAAGAGTCAAATTGACCATCAGAAGCTTTTAATAAATTTTCTCTAGGGTAAATTGTTTCTGAATCTTCATTAAATAATAATCTAAAAAATAATGAGTGACCAGCGGCAGTACCTTTTGCCTTATATAATGACTTAACATTTTTAATTAAGTTTCTTTTATCTACTTCGTTATCTAATACTTCAGGTAGAGTTGCTAAAAACTCATTTCTAAAGTTATTTAAAAAAGATTCAATTGCTTTATCGGGGTCTCTAAAGTTTACAAGGTCTGAAATGTTTTGAACAGGTTGAGGTCTGTAATTAGATATTGTGGCTGACGCTAAAGATTCTAAACCATTTATAATTTCATTTGTAATAAATTTATCTTGAGCAGATATAATTAATCTACCATTTGTTAAGTCTTCAGCTAATACTTTTGCCTCTGCACCTGAAGTTTCACCTTTTACGGTTTCACCTACAATAAATTTACCATAACCAGTTTCTTCTAATAATATTTTATCGCCTTCGTCAATAGGTGTTACCGCACTTCCTATTCTAGTTGAGTTTAAAACAATATTATTATTTTGGCCAGTTTCAGTTTCAATTAAAACACCAACGGTGTTTTGAACATCTTTAACTTGTAATTCGGCTGATTCTAATAATTGATAATAGACTTTAAGAAATTCGGCAAACTTTGGGTGGTCAGCAATAACAAATTCTGGAACTTGGCTGTTAATAATCGTTGATATTTTTTCATTGAACTTTGCCATTATTCATTAATAACTTGTATTAGTAGTATAACCTACACCTGCCTCAGCAGACCCACCAACAAAAGTATCCTCTTCTACGGTAATGATTGAGTTTGCAACATCTATTTCTACAATTTGGTCTCTAACAGGAACAACATCATTAGAAGATGGTTGTACCGTAATTTCAACAACCGTTGAAGCAGCACCTCTAATATTTGATATAGAGGCAATATTAATTAAATTTAATGTTACCTGACCTGTTGTATAATTAATTGTACCTTGAGTTTCATTTGCATAAGTTTTAACACCAGAAACTAGGTAATATCTTCTAACGTTTCCGTTACCATCATCATCTAAAAACATTTCATTATTATCGTTAGCAACTTTAAAACCTGTTGAACTTAATATTCCACCACCTGCTGTATTATGGCCTGTATGTGGATTATATAAACCATTTCTATAATATATGTCATATTTTGTAGAAGAGTTTATTGTAGGTGTAAAACTTTTTCTCATTTTTAAAATTGTTATATTTGATAAAATACTTGCGTCTGTATTATCAATTAGACCTGTTAATTTTGAGTGTCTAAAAACACCATCAAATTTTTGTAATGTTGTTGTATTGTAATTTGTAATTGTACTTACAACATCTGATTTAATTGTATCTTTTGATTTTGTTGTTGCCTTAGCGTCATATTTAATAGTAGAAGTTAAAACTATTGAAGTTGTTTCCGGGTCAACTATTTCTGGTTTTACTGAAGCAACGTTAAATTTTTTCAAACCATTTACTATATCTAATTTAGTTTGGTCAGTTAGTGTTGCACCTGAACCTGCTTTAATTGCAATCTTAACAATACCGTATCTTGGTGTTTCATCATCTTCACCACCCCAAGCACTTACTGATAGAGCATTAGGGTAAATATCTTTTACAAGTGTTTCATAATCAGTTGTAGTTACCGCTCTATCTTGAGCCGCAAAATTTAAAGGCGCATTAAATTTAACTGATTCATTATCTTCACTTTCAGCACCACCTTGAGATACTGAATTAGTTGTTATAGAAACATCTGTAAAACCACCTATACTTCCTTGTAAACCAAAAGTCTTAGCGCCATTTGATTCTGTTTTATTGGTTACAATATATTCTAAAATTACAACATTACCATTTGATAATTTTTGACCGGTAACGCCATCACCAAAATAAACTTCAAATTTACCATCTGTGCTTTCTTGTATAAAATAAACTTTACTATCTGAAGCAACACCTGAATAACCACTTGATAAAGAATAAGTTGTAGCAGTTGTATCTGTTGCTGAATTTTGTACGGTAACTTTTAATGTTGAAGTGTCTGCATTAGCATTTGGTATTATAAATTTTTGGTCAACATCTGTTTCATCAACCGTATATTTAAATTTAACTAAAGTACCTTCATATAAAGTTACATTTGAAAAAGTAAATACACCATCAACAGGTGTTGTAGTTATATCTTCGTTGTTTATGTATTGATAAGTTGTGTCGCCTAGTGTTGTTGTAAAAACGGTACCTTTTGCCATTGTAATTGATGTACCTGTTCCGTTATTTACTACAATGTTGATTGATGACTTTGGTGCTCTAGGTGAGTTAGGTGTATAACCTAACATTTTTGCTAATGATACAATATTGTTTCTAATATCGGCACTATCAAGATATAATTCGTTTGTTGACATATTGGCTAGATATGCCATATAGTGAGTGTTGTATGAAAGTATGTCTATTAATATTGCAAGACCAGAACCTTCAAAATCGTAATCTTGAAATTGTGATTGACTTTGTAAAAATCTTTTTAAGTTAGATTTAATATCATTAAAATCTAAATCTGAAACTATTAGTTTGCTATTCGCCATATTATCTTAGCCTTTGTAAAAATGTGGTAACTTGTTGAGGACCTGGTGAACCTACAACATAAAAATAAATATCAACCACTAATCTGTTGTTATCTTGGTCATCATCAACTTTAACACTTTGTAAATCTATTCTTGGTTCATAATTAACTAAAACTTCTTGTATTTTATTTTGTAAAAATACTTTAGTCATAGGTGTAAAATTTTCAAATAATAATTCTCTTACACCACAACCTAACTCTGGTTGGAATGGTCTTTCGTAAAAATTAGTTTGCACTAAATTTTTTACTGCTCTTTTAACAGCAATAACATCTTCGACTTTTACAATGTCGTTAGTTATTTGATTTCTGGTAAAGTTTAAATCTATATCACTAAATTTTCTTGAATTACGTTTAGATTTACTTACTAATGCCGAGTCGTATTGTGCCATAACGCTAATATTTATATAGTTTTACTAGCCATTTGCGAAAACATTTGGCGAACCACTAATCATAGCACCTGCGTCTGCACTATCGCCTATTCTACCTACTTTAATACCAACTACATAAACGTTTGGCGAGCCTGCATTTACTACTGCTACGTGGTTAGGACATATGGGTACTGGTGGATTTGGGTGTGCTATAGTTGGGTCACCTATTCTTGCAACTAGAATATTATTTGCAAAAACGGTAGATTGACTAGGTGTATCAAGTGTAGTTGTACTTACACAAGCGTGACCTGTTGTTAATGTATCACCTTTTCTAACTACTGCTGGCATTATCTTGCTCTAGCTGCTTTTAGTGCTAATCTTCGTTTTTCTTGTTCTATTGATTGTCTTAATTTTCTTCCAATAGGAATATTGATAGTATGAGACATTTGTTTTCCCTTTTTACTAATATATTCAACATTTATTACATTATCTTTATAATCGCCTTGTACTGACCTTGTTGCTTTCTTTAAACTTATCGCTTCTTTTTCTTTTTCTTCGCCTGATTCGTTCCAGAACTTGAAAATTCTCATTTTTGCCATTTTTTACTCACTTTTTT
>CENP01105037.1_pt1 | contig 19253 bp, 8 predicted proteins | sample 361281 | NCBI WGS metagenome assembly CENP01 (sample SAMEA2591122, study PRJEB7988) | marine metagenome | biome: marine biome (ENVO:00000447); feature: deep chlorophyll maximum layer (ENVO:xxxxxxxx); material: saline water (ENVO:00002010), including plankton (ENVO:xxxxxxxx) | depth 70 m | reverse complement strand
CGCTAATTTCTTGAACAAAATAATTCTCCTACTTGTCTACAGCATAACTTAAAAGTCACGCAATGTCAACTACTTCTTAACTTTTTTGGCAACTTTTTTTGCAGGCGCCTTACGAGGTGTTGATGCATCGCCTTGTGTTTGTCTAGTCATACTAGGCATCATGTTGTTCATTTCAAGAATGTCATCTCTAATGTTTTGATTTCTTTTTTCGATGTTTATGATTCTAACAAATGAATTTGTAACTGCCGCTGTGTAGTATGCAAATGGATTGTTTGATTTGGATTCATCAAACTGTAAACCAATCTGTGCTAATTGTAATATGGCTTGTCCTTGCATTTCATCATTGTAAGTGTAACCTCTTACATTACCTCTTGTACCATATCTTTCACACAACTTCATCCACATCAAAGCCAATTTGTTTGTGGCTTTGCCTATATCTTTGTTAAATTTTCCATTGTGCAAACCACCTTCCCAATGGCTTTTACCAATACAAGTCAAATTACCTTTTTTATCATACTTCCAATGTTGGAATGGAGGAAAGTTTACTTTTGTCTTTCTGTCCGCTATGTTCCTTGGATTTCTTTTTCTGCCAGGTTCATCTGGTATATGCTCGTAAGACATCACTCTAAATACCACATCATCTTTGGATATTTTGCGATAATCTATGTCACATTCGGACAGTTTGGTCTTAGGATTTATTGCTTTTCGTCTTTCATATTCCTGCTGTGTTAGCCTTTTGGCTTTGTTTCTCTTTGCCTGGGCCACTGTTCTGATGTTAATTGCGTCTATTTTGCCCACTATCAAATCATATGTGGAATAATCATCTTTGGTATAACTGCAATATGAATTTTTAGATTTGTGTATTTCTTGTAACAAATCCTTATTATTAAGGTAATTTACTTTAGTTTTCATGAATACTTTCTATTAGTTATGCCTTCATTATAAACTGAGCAGTTAATTTTGTCAATAAATAAATGTAAGGATATAACCAAATGTCAAACGAAAATTTTAACAAATTCAAAGATAACAAAGTTAATGAGGCTTTAAACAAGTATGATAACTTGGGGCACATCACTGGAAAAGGTAGTGAAGTGAACCAACAAATTATGCAGTTAAAAGACAAGGCAGTAGATCTTGTATCAGACTTCACCGCTCAAGGCAAAAGAATGTTTAACAAAATAAACAGTATTGTAAACGGTGAAATTGATGCCAAAGGCTCTGCAAAAGCAGTTGTTGTAAATAAAAATAAAGCAGTTGCAAAAGACTGGCGAGTAAGTTTGTCAGTGCCAGAATCCATTAAAAAACTTATAAACAAACAAGAAAACAGTTTGCTAGACCCACTTGGAAGAACAGATTGGAAAATGGTGTTTCCTTATACACCAACAATATATGTGTCTCACCAGGCATCCTACAATCCTTTACAACCTGTTCACACAAATTATCCTTACTATGCATATGAAAATTCAAGAGTGGGACAGATGACAATCACAGGAGAATTTTTTGTGCAGAATTCACTTGAAGCAAAATATTGGGTAGCGGCTGTGCATTTTTTAAGATCAGTAACAAAGATGTCTTATGGTGAAAAAAGTCCCAACAGAGGACAACCACCACCAGTTTTATTTTTGAATGGCTATGGCGATTACACATTCAATCAGGTGCCGGTGATTATCACAAACTTTCAGTTTGATTTAAAAAGAGAAGTGGACTATATTTCTACAGGTTTAGGTAAAACTCAAACAGCATATGAAGACGGATATATTCAGAGTTCATTAGAAAAACACGCATGGGCACCATCAGAAAGTATGATCACAGTTGAAGTTGTACCACAGTACAGCAGAAATCAAATCAGTAAATTTAATCTTAGAGATTTTGTAAATGGTGATGATGTGTTAGACGGAAAAGGATTTATCTAATGCCAAGATATACAGACACAAGTCCATACAGCAGAACAAGAATTATCGACGACAAATATTTAGATATTCTAGAACCTAAAAGCATTCCTGCAAGTGCAGATGATGTGCTATACACAATTGAACCTCAATACAGCAGACGTCCAGACTTGTTGGCGTTTGACTTATATCAATCTCCAAAACTTTGGTGGGTGTTTGCACAAAGAAATCCAGATGTATTACAGGATCCTGTATTTGATTTTACACCTGGAACAGAAATTTACCTTCCAAAAGGAAATGCTTTAAAAGACACGTTGGGAGTCTAACATGGGAATCAAAGACTGGTTCAGTAAAGAAGCAATCGCGGCAAGGAAACACAAACAAAAATACGAATCGATAGAACGACACAAAAAACTTTATCCAGAAAAATACACGAATGATGCTATAAAAGTTGATTCCGGTGATCAGGACTACACTGGCAGTACTGCAGAACGCATTATGGCCAATGATCAACCAATGCTGATGAAAACAGAAGAAAGAATTATCAGATATCAAAAAAGACATATTCCAAATCCCTTGCATGAGTATAACAATTTTTCACCAGTAATCACATTGATAGCACTTACCAAAGAGGAAGTAAATTTTCCTTTTGTGTTAAAAAATACAGGTGATGGACAATATGGCAAATATGTGATTGCTCAGACATCTGGTAAAACAGGCAATCCTGCCAATGTTTCAACCTACATAGATAAGTCTGTAGATACAAATTTAGAATTTTTAATTGATAATCTTGAAATAGATTCTGTAGTGGCTCCTACAAAAAGAAACAAACACACACAATCCACAAACATCAGATTTCAAGTAACAGAACCATACAGTGTGGGACTATTCATTTCTACTATGAAAATTCAAGCCGCTAGAGCAAGTAAACAAAATTCCAGTGAAGCAGAAATTACAGCATTCAACCATACCAAGGCTCCTTATGCCTTGCTTATAGATTACGTAGGTACTAAACCAGATAAGAGATATGATACTGACACTGGTCAATATGTACGTATCAACCAACAAGGTCAGGAAGCAATCAGACACATAATACCTATACATTTTCAATCGGTTCAATTTACTGCTAATCAAGGTGGAGCGATATATGATTGTATTGCTAGGCCTCATGTTGAATACGGTTTAGACGACATCAATAACACAATCCCAGAAGATATAACAATTAAAGGACATTATGTTCATCAAATATTACAAAGTGGACCAGACTCATTGATGCATTTTTTAAATCAAAAAGGTGATTATGATGAAAAAGCAAAAAACTATGATAAAGTTTCCAAACAACCCGACGGAGAAGAATTTGTTATAGTGTTTCCACCAGACGATTTTCAAAATGGGGATATGGAGGCAGATGATAGAAATAAGACTCTAGTTGATATAAGTGAAGGTTATGCAGACGATGTTGCGGAAGATTATGGAGACGAAAGGCAATATAGAAAAAATAAACAAGTTTTAGGAACATATGATCCTGGAAAAATTGTTACCCAGTTACTCCAAGGCAAATATGACCAACAGGATTTTTTTATAAAAGCCACAGACAACTCAAAAAGTTTAAATTATGGTGGAGGAATTTCTGTCACTCAGAGCAATAGTGGTGGGACGTTTGTGGGAAACGATATCGGCAAAGCCAGAATGATTTGGGACAAAAATGTTCACAAAGAAAACACAAAAAATTTTCCTGATTTTGAAGAAAATTATTCATTTTGGTCAGGCACATACAAAAGAGATGGTATCAAGATAGATTTTAGAGACAAACAGTTATCGTTTCCAAAAGGAACTAGGGTAACCGACATCATTGAAATTGTGTTAATTTTGTCCGAATATGGCAAAAAATTTGGCGACACTATGACTAAAGATAATGATGAAACCGGATACACACAATGGTTTAGAATAATTCCACAATGTTTTGAATTGAAAAATTCATATGTAGAGGCAAGAACAAAGAGCAGTTACAAAGTTATTGTGTGCAACATTGTGAAGTACGGTATAATGACGTCTATACTAGCAGATGATGATAAAAAAATACCTAATCTAACTTTAATTAATAACGCCATTGTGAAAAGATACGATTATTTGTATTCTGGAATGAATCATGACATATTGGATTTTGATCTACAATACAATTTTGCTTTTTACAACTCCCAAACAAGAGATCCTAACAACACAAAAAGTGCCAAGCCTGGCAAAAAAGGTGAAGATGAATATCAAGTTGTTCAAACCACGAAATACGAAACTGCAGACGGCAAATCTGTTTATTCTTCCCATGGTAGAAATGTTGCAACGAACTCAGATATAAACAGTCAGGCAACCATTGGAGAATCTGCGTCAACATCATTTGCCAGAGATTTTAATCAAAAACTTATAAATTCTTCTACAGATTTATTTGACATAAACTTAACAATACATGGAGACCCTTTCTTTGTACCAAACAGTGGTAATAACAATTACATCAATCTTAAAACTGAAGAAGACCTCAAGTCAGAAGGTACAAGTTATATGGTCAATTCAGATAAAGAGATACAGGTGCTGAAACAACAATTTTTAATAGAAATTACATTCATATCACCCATAGACATTAATAAAAAAGAAGGAAGTTACATTTTGCCCACAGCCACACTAAAAGACAGAGAAGGAGCACAAAGAGTTGTGAACGAATTTGGTGGCATATTTAGAGTTATAGAAATTAAAAGCGAATTCAGGGGTGGCAGATTCACACAGGTTTTGAGATGTGTTAGATCAGGAAACATGACAGTTGGTGGCAAAGATGTCAAAGTGATCACAAAGACCTACAAAATAAAAGAACCACAAAAAAATAAAAACAATAATATTGATGAAAAAGATCCTAACAATGCTTTTGATGTAAATGGTTTAGGAGGCAGTGCATAAGGAATAAAATATGGGATATAGAAACACAAGAAAATCGTACAGCATAGATCCAGCAAAGAATCCTGGACCATATGAAGCCATTGTGAGAAATGTATTAGATCCAGGATACTCAGGATCCATACAGGTAGAAATTTTAAAAACTCTAGACAACGGAGTCAGCAGTCCCACAAAGCAAGTGGTCACTTGTCAATATCTACATCCATTCTATGGCACAACTAATATTGCAGATATAAATTCTAACCCAGACTTCCGGGACAGTCAACAAAGTTACGGTATGTGGTTTGTTCCACCTGATGTGGGAAATCGTGTGTTGGTTATGTTTGTTGAAGGCAATATTAATAAAGCATTCTGGATCGGCTGTGTGCCACAGGCACTAATGAATATGCAGATCCCTGGCTCATCGCCAGCAATCACAAACACAGACACAGAAGACCCTGACTTGATTGGAAAAAAATTACCTGTGGGAGAACAAAATAAAAGTAGACATCCAGATCATCCTGTAACAAAACCACTATCAGTGCCTAAGCCAATTCACACCCAAGCAAAAACAGTGCTAGAAACTCAAGGATTACTGCAAGATGAAACTAGAGGATTAACAACATCTAGTGCAAGACGTGAAGTGCCAAGTGCGGTGTTTGGTATAAACACTCCTGGACCTTTAGACAAAGCATACAGCAACAGACAACAGAGAAGTAAAAATGCAAGAACGGGTGGTACAAGTTTTGTAATGGATGATGGTGATGACAAATTTGTTAGAAAAACCAAAGCATCACAAGGAGCATATGAATATGTTAATATTGAATCAATGGATGAAGAAACATATGCTGGTGCAGAAAAAGATGTCAGTGTGCCGCACAATGAATTATTTAGAATTAGAACACGTACAGGTCATCAAATATTGTTGCACAATTCAGAAGACCTTGTGTACATTGCCAACGCAAATGGTACAGCATGGATTGAAATGACTGCAAATGGTAAGATAGATTTCTTTGCAGAAGACAGTGTGAGTGTTCACAGTAAAGGTGATTTTAATTTTAAAACAGACAGAGACTTCAATTTACAAGCAGGAAGAGATATTAATTTAAAAAGTGCCACAGTGAATCAAGAATCAACAACGCACAATGTTCTTGTGTCTGGTGCACAAACAGTAGAAGTTACAGGACAACAAACGATTACAACTGGCAACACAAATTATTATGCTAGTGGTAATATCAATCTAGATGTTGGTGGATTAGTGAACATAGCCAATGGCATTGCTGTCGCAACGCCGGTGTCGCCTTTAGCGACTTGGAGCCTTCCAGGCGAAGCAAATCCGACCATCATGAAACGTGTGCCACAACATGAACCTTGGAGCCATCATGAAAATTATGATCCAATGGCAGTGGCTTTAATTAAAACAGATAGAAGTGAACAGGAAGATATTGTAGTTGCACAACCAATCAATATTCCAGACACATTTAAAAACGTGAGGACATAATGCCAGAAACAAGTAGAGAAGGAGATTCATTATCCACAGGACATGGTTGCGTTGGTTCAACAGTGCTTGACACTCCTGGGCAATCTAAAGTTTATGTGCAAAATAAATTAGTGGCTAGAGTAGGTGATCCAACAGTTGCACATCCTAATCCACCCAATCCACCTTGTCCAGATCACGTGGCAAATGTTAATGCTGGCAGTTCAAAGGTAATTATTGTGAACTCACCTGTTGCTAGGATTGGCGATAGTGCTGATGCTGGAGCAATGACATCAGGATCAGGGAAAGTTATAATAGGGGGTTAAAAATAAAGTAAATATTGTTATGGCAGAGAAAAAATTATATAAAGAGACAGTGGTAGCAGGCAAAGAGTTCAATACACAGTCACCAGGTCAAAAAATGTACAGAGGTATAAGCACTGTGAACGAATCAAATTCTTCGTTTGCTTTGTATGATATAGGACTAATCAAGCAAGACTTGTTAAATCATTTCCATATTAGACAGGGTGAAAAATTAGAAAATCCTGAATTTGGCACAATTATATGGGATATCTTGTATGACCCTCTTACAGATGAAGTAGAACAAGCATTGAAAAACAACATTGAAGAAATTATTGATGCAGATCCTAGAATTAGGGCAACTGCTATTGTTATTACTCCATTTGAATCAGGTATTCAAATAGAAGTTGAACTTGAATATATCAAATACAACATTTCTGAACGACTTAAATTAACTTTTGACCAAAACAACGGATTACTGAATTAAATGCGTAGTTTACGTCATACAATAAATACTGATATTACAAAAGGACATCATGGCATCTACAGATAGACAAAACAGATTATTGTTAGCAGAAGATTGGACTAGGATCTACCAATCTTACAAAAATGCAGAATTCAAAAGTTACGATTTTGATACTATTCGTAGAACAATGATCCAATACATTAGATCAAACTATCCTGAAGATTTTAATGATTACATTGAATCGTCAGAATATCTTGCACTTATAGATTTAATTGCATTCTTAGGACAAAATGTTTCATTTAGAATTGACCTTAATGCAAGAGAAAATTTTATTGATTTAGCAAATAGACGTGACAGTGTTCTGCGTCTTGCGAGATTAATTAGTTACAATGTAACACGAAATCAAGCAGGAAACGGCTTACTAAAAGTCACAAGTATTGCCACAACAGAAAATATAATTGACAGCAACAATTTAAATCTTGCAAATCAAACAGTGTCTTGGAATGATTCAGGAAATGCAAACTGGTATGAACAGTTTATCAAAGTGCTGAATGCTGGATTAGGAGAAAATGAAAAATTTGGAAAACCAATTAAATCCAACACTATTGATTCAATTCCAACTGCTCAGTATAGATTCAACACAGCCACTATAGATACACCTGTGTATGCTTTCAGTAAAAGTGTAAATGGACAAAGTTTAGATTTTGAAATTGTATCAACAACTTTTAATGACGACAGTTTACAAGAACAAGCACCACAAGTTGGTAATCCTTTAAGTTTTATTCAAAGAGATGATGGTAAAGGTAACTCTAGTCCTAACACAGGATTTTTCTGTCACTTTAGACAAGGAGTGCTTGATAGAGGTGATTTCACAATTACAAATCCTTCAAATAACGAATCAGTTTCGATAGATGCTAAAGACATTAACAACACAGATGTTTGGTTATATTCTTTAAATGAGCAAGGTACAGAAACTACTTTATGGACAAAAGTTGAAAGTATTGTTGGTAACAATGTAATTTTTAATTCAACTGTAAAATCGATTAAAGACATTTACACAGTTTTAAGTAAAGCAGAAGACAGAATACAATTAAAATTTGCTGATGGTGTGTTTGGAAATCTGCCACAAGGAAAATTTAGAGTGTACTACAGAACAAGTGCCAACCAAAACATAAGAATGACTCCAGATGATATGCAGAATATTGCTGTTGATATTGATTATGTTTCAGAAAATAATCAGACTGAAACAATAACATTAACTTTAGGTCTTCAGTACACCGTTGATAATGCAACAAGTTCTGAATCAACAAGCAACATTAAAATAAATGCACCTGCAACCTATTACACTCAAGGCAGAATGGTTACTGCTGAGGATTACAATGTTGCACCATTAGGAACTAATCAAGAAATTATTAAAGTAAAAGCAATTAACAGAACAGCAAGTGGTATATCTCGATATTTTGATTTGATAGACGCAACAGGAAAATACAGTAACACAAATTTGTTTGGGAACGATGGTGTAATTTACAAACAAGAAAATGAAACTGTAGATAATTTTGATTTTACTACACAAACAGATATAGAAGCAGTAATAATAAACAAAATTGAACCTATGTTGGCTAACAAAAATGTTAGAAATTATTACATAGAAAAATTTCCAAAAATATTATTAACTGATTTAAATGCAACTTGGGTACAAACAAGCAAAGATACAAATTCATCTACAGGTAAATTAAAGGATTCTGTGTCAGCAGTTGATTATCAAGTAGGTACATTTACAGCAAGTCAATTGAAATACATTGAAGCAGGTGCAATGATTAAATTTGAAGCACCGGCAGGCAAACATTTTATGGCAGATGGTACGTTGATGTCTGGTGCGGCTGATCATATAGGTTCTAAAACTTACATATGGACTGCTGTGGTAAGTGTTTATAACGATGGTGCAACAGATCCAGGAACAGGTTTAGGTCCAATACAATTTAATGATGTGGTACCAAGTGATGCTATTGCAACGCAAATACTTCCAAAATTTTCTAAACAAATTGCAAATGATATTAAAACTTTAATTATTGATCAAACTTTTGCTTATAATAATTTTGGATTAAGATATGATGTTGCAACTAGATCATGGCAAGTAATTGATGAAAACAATTTAAATGTTTACGGTGATTTTAGCACAGGTAAAACTGGTGATGTTACAAATCAACAATTAGATTCAAGTTGGATTTTACGTTTTACCAATAATGGTGCAACATACACAATGACAACAAGATCACTGCGTTATGTATTTGAAAGTAAAAGAGAAGTAAGATTTTTCTATGATAGTGTAGATAGAAATTTCAATATAGTTACAGGAAAAACTTTACAAGACAGAATATCTGTTTTATCTTTTAACACAAAACCAGACACAACAACTGCATTTACAAATGATGTTGACTTCAGTGTTGCGACAGAATTTAGAACAGCACAAGGTTATATTGATAGTTCAAAACTTGAATTAACACATTTTGATTCTGACCAAGACGGAATTGTTGATAATCCAGATGCTTTCAATGATGTAGTTGCTCCTACGGTTAATGTAACATCAAAATATGTTTTTCAAAAATTAATTGATGGTCAAAACGGCACTCAAAGATATGCTTATGTTGATGCAACAGAAGAAATGATTTATGTAAGACAAAGTTCGGTTGGTGCAATAGGCGATTATGTTGATGGTTCAATAGTTTATATTGTTGATACAAATTCTTTTAAAAAGGTTAACACCACAACTAACACAACATCAGAAGAAACAAATTACATTGCTCATTTAGGAAGAGACAAAGTTAAATTCCAATACGTACACACAGTAGATGGCAATACAAGATTAGATCCTAGTGTAACAAACATTATAGATATGTACGTTTTAACTAGAACTTATGATATTGATTTCAGACAATGGTTAGCAGGATCCACTGCATCACAACCTTTATTACCAAGCAGTGATTCTTTGTATAATAATTTTAATGCGGCATTGGCGCCAATGAAATCTATCAGTGACACATTAATATATCATCCTGTGAAGTACAAAGTTTTATTCGGCGAAAATGCAAGTGCTGATCTACAAGCAACTTTTAAAATTGTTAAAAATAGCGATGAAGTTACAAACGATGCAGATATTAAAAGTAGAGTGATTTCTGCAATAAATGAATTTTTTGCTTTAGAGAATTGGGACTTTGGAGACTCTTTCTATTTTACGGAACTGTCTGCTTTTGTAACTTTGGAATTAGCACCAGACATTTCTAATTTTATAATTGTACCTAAAGCAGGCAATCAAAGTTTCGGAAGTTTGTTTGAAATAAGTTCAGAAAGCGATGAAATTTTTATAAGTGGAGCAAAAGTTTCAGATATTGAAATTATAGATGCCGTTACAGCCGCACAAATTAAAGCCACTGGCACTGTGACAACAAGTTCAACTTCTACGTCATCTTCATTGAGTGGCACACTTGCTTCTAGTTCGAGTGCAACAGGTTCTTCGAGTTCTAGTTCAGGAGGCTCTAGTGGAGGAGGCAGTGGATATTAATGGCTTACGACAACAAGAAAGAATTTCCAGTACCAGTAGGGTCTGAATCTAATAGAAGAAAATCTGCGGAGTTTCTACCTAAGTATTTTAGGACTTCTGCCAATCAAAAATTTTTAAATGCAACACTAGATCAGATGATTTCCAGCGGAACACTGGAAAAAATCTCTGCATACTACGGTAGAAAGAATACACAATCTTACACAGCAGATGATTATTATGTAAACGACATAAATGCAGATAGACAGAATTATCAATTTGAACCAGCAATTACCCAAACAGATGAACTAGGTAATGTAAATTTTTATAAAGATTATATTGATTATGTTAATCAAATAAAAAATTTGAACGGCTATGCTGATGATCATTCTAATTTAAATGCACAAGAATATTACACATGGTCCCCAAAAATTAATTGGGACAAATTTATAAATTACAGAGAATATTTTTGGCTACCGTATGGAGCATCTACAGTTTCAGTTACAGGACAACAAAGATCAGTTGTCAGCACATACACAGTTACAAAAAGTGATCAAGGCGACAACTATGCTTACATCTTTACACCAGATGGTAAAACTGTAAATCCAACTTTAAAATTATATAAAGGTCAAACATACAAATTCGATATATCAGCACAAGGTCTTCCATTTACAATTAAGACTGCAAGAACTTCTAGCGACGACTTCATATACAATGTAGGTGTAAGTCAACAAAAAGTTGAAAAAGGTATTGTAGAATTTACAGTTTCAGACACAGCACCAGACAAATTGTACTATGGAGCAAACAATGATATAAATGCTTGGGGACTAATACAAATCTATACAATAGATGAAAACAGTGAATTAGATGTTGCAAAAGAAATAATAGGTAAAAAATCATACACATTATCAGACGGCACAGAATTATCTAATGGAATGAAAATTAATTTCAAAGGAACAATCACTCCAACGGAATACGCAGAAGGAGAATATTATGTTGAAGGAGTTGGTGATGCTATACAATTAATAAATGTACAAAATTTAGAAGTTGTCAGTTCATATACAGAAAATACTCCTGTTCCTTTTGATACCACACAATTTGATACTGTAGGCTTTGGCACAGCAACGTCATATGCATTGAATAAAGATTATGTTGTGATTAACAAGGCTTCTCCAGACAGAAATCCTTGGAGTAGACACAATAGATGGATTCATAAGTCTGTAATTGAAGCCAGTGCAAAAGCAAATGGTCAGATTGCTAATGTAGATCAATCTTTAAGAGCAAGAAGACCTATCATAGAATTTGAATCAGGATTAAAGTTATATAATTTTGGAACATCAAGCAAAGGTAATATTTCTTTAATTGATACTGTAACAACAGACGCAATGACAGATGTTGAAGGAGCAGTTGGATATCACATAGATGGCGTAGAACTTACAAATGGTATGAAAGTAATGTTCACAGCAGACACAGATCCGCTTGTGAAAAACAAAATTTATGAAGTGAAATTTTTAAATTTTACGCAAAACAACACAACAACAAGACAAATTAGTTTAGTTGAAGTTACAGATGCAACTAGTTTAGAAAATGAAACTGTGTTAGTTACTCAAGGTACAAACAACCAAGGTAAAATTTATTGGTTCAATGGAACAAGTTGGCAACTTACACAAGAAAAAACTAAAGTAAACCAGGCGCCAATGTTTGAACTTTTTGATACCAATGGAATTAGTTACACAGATGCAACAAATTACAGCAACTCCAGTTTCAGAGGAAACAAGGTTTTTAGTTTTCAAGAAGGTGTAGGTGCAAACGATACGGAATTAGGTTTTCCAATAAAATATCTTAATGTAAACAATATTGGCGATATCACCTTTGATTTTAATTTAGTAAATGATAGTTTTGTGTATGGAGATGACACACAAACAACCGTGAATACTGACACAGCATTTTTGAAAAAATTTACTGATAGGACAACAAACAGTTTACAAAATGGTTGGGAAAAAGCAGACACTGACAGTTATCAAAGAGTTGAAAGATTATATGATGTTAATGCAACACAAACAAATGACTTTGCTGTTGATGTGTATGATAAAAGCGGAGATCTAAATGATTTAACTGTTAAAGTTTTTGTTAATAACCAAATTAAAAGAGAACTAACGGATTACACAATTAATAGAATTAATTCTGTTGCTTACATAAATTTCAGTCAAGCCTTAACAGTGGGTGATGTTGTTGTTATTAAAACATCTAGTGCCTCAATTAAAAATGCAAATGGACACTATGAATTTCCTAATAATTTAGAAAGTAATACACTAAACGATAATATTTCATCTTTTACTCTTGGACAAGTAACTGACCATGTGAAAACAATAACAAATGAACTTACAGGAATGGTAGGGGTAACTCCAGGTGCAAGTAATTTAAGAGATTTTCCAAATGCAACAAAATTTGGTAGAAAATTTTTACAACATTCAGGACCACTCAGTCTTGCAATGTACACTTTGTTAAGAAAAGATATTCATGTAGTTAATTCTATTTCATACAGTCAAGAAGCATACTTAAGATTTAAAAGAGCATTTGTAGAAAAAGCCACAAACTTAGGTTTCGATGGCAATGTAGATGTTGCAGTAGACAAAGTTTTAGAAGCAATTAATAAAAATTACACAGAGTCATCTGCATTTTTCCAAACAGATATGTTGGGTATTGGTGCATTTAAATCAACTACACATAAAGTTTTAGATACAAACAGTCAATTTTATGCAATAGCAACAAACTTTGATTTAAACAGTTTATCAATTCAAGCAGTAAACGTATATCACAATGGTGTACAACTTTTACACGGACAAGATTATGTTTTTACAAATGGGTTTGTTAATGTCACTAAAACACTGACACTTGATGATGAAATTGTAATAAGAGAATTTGATACATCAAACGGATCGCACATTCCAGCAACTCCAACAAAATTAGGTTTATATCCAAAATATATTCCACAAAAATACAGTGACACAACTTTAGTAACTCCTACAGATGTTATACAAGGACACGACGGCAGTATTACAAAAGCATACGGTGATTACAGAGATGACTTAATATTAGAATTAGAAAAAAGAATTTACAACAATATTAAGACAAGTTACAACAGTGATTTGTTAGACTATAATGCTTTTATTCCTAAAGCCGGCAGAACAAACTTGTTTAATTATGATTCAATAAACAATATATTGTTACAAAATTATAATGAATGGGCAACATTTATTGGTAATGAAGATTATACAGCAAATACATATCAACAAGATTCAAACAGTTTAACATGGAATTATTCTAATGCTGTTACACCAACAGGTGAAAAATTATTAGGACACTGGAGAGGAATATACAAAAATTTATTAGGCACAGATAGACCAAATATTACTCCATGGGAAATAATTGGCTACACTGAAAAGCCAACATGGTGGGAAACAACTTATGGTTCTGCTCCGTACACAAAAGAAAATCTTGTTTTATGGAAAGACATGGAAGCAGGAATTGTTAGAGAACCAAATAAAAAGATTGTCATACTAGACAAATACAAAAGACCTAATTTAACTTCTTATATTCCTGTAACAAGCACAGGCACAATTAGAAGTCCATTTGAAAGCGGATATGCTAGAGAAGTACTTTTAAATCTTACAAAATCTAAGTATGCATTTGGAGATCATAGTCCAGTAGAAACTGCTTGGAGAAGAAGTTCAGATTATCCTTTTGCAATATTAAAAGCATTTTTACTACACCAACCAGCAAAAGTAATTGGTATAGGTTGGGATACAAGTAGAGTAAAAAGAAATGATGCAGGTCAAATTGTCTATTCAACTGGTTTAAGATTACAACCTTCGGCTCTAGTATTTCCAAGTGCTGTATCAGAAAAAACAACAGTCTTAACTGCTGGACTTGTAAACTACATATATGATTTTGTTGAAGTAAATTTAATTAACAGTTATGCAGATTACAAAGCAAAAATAAAAAATATTAAAGCACAAATAGGATTTAAAATTAGAGGATACAGTAACAAAGATAAATTTAAGTTAGTATTAGACAGCAAGTCTCCTACAAATACTTCAAACATTTTTGTACCTGAAGAAAATTACAAATTAATTTACAATACAAGTTCTGCTGTTGAACTTATAACTTACAGTGCTTTAATAATAGAAAAGACTGCATCAGGGTACCTAATAAAAGGATATGATAAAAATAATCCTATCATCAAATATTATGCTCCGATTCCTTTAACTTCAGATCCAACAATCAATGTTGGCGGAGTAAGTGCGTCTTATGTTAATTGGGCAGAAAACAAAAGATATGACGTGGGACAATATGTAAAATATGCTAACGAATTTTATGCAGTAGAAACGCAACACGTTTCAGAAAGCACTTTCGATTTATCAAAATTTGTAAAACTTGTTGAATTGCCTATCGAAGGAGGAGCAGTTGCACAATTAAGAAAGCAATTTAGTACAGATATCACAACAGTGGCATATGGCACAACCTATGAAACTGTTCAAGAAGTAGTTGATATTATTTTAGGATATGGCGAATATCTAAAATCTAAAGGATTTAAATTTAATGATTTTGAAAAGAGTTTAGAAAAAGTTTCTAACTGGCAACTATCAGTGCGTGAATTACTATACTGGACTACACAAAATTGGGACGCCGGTAGTGTTATTAGTTTAAGTCCATCTGCAGAAAGATTAGTGTTAGAAACACCAAATGCTACCACTGATAATATTTTAGATAATTTTTACTCTTATGGGGTATTAAAAGAAGACGGAAACAATTTAGACAAAAACTTTGTGCGTGTTACTAGAGATAGAAACGTATTTGAATTACTGCTTAAAGAAACAATTAATGGAATATATTTCTGCAAAATTCCTGTGGTGCAAAAGGAAAATGTTTGTATTATAGACAACACAACAACTTTCAATGATTTAATTTTTGATCCTGCAAGTGGTTATAAGCAAGATAGAATAAAAGTATTAGGATACTTGACTGAGTGGGACGGAAGCGGAGTATCTCCAGGCTTTATATTTGACGAAGCCAAAATACAAGAATGGGCACCATTCACAAAATATGCAATGAGTGATGTAGTAAAACACAAACAGTTTTATTATACTGCAAATAAAAAATTAAAAGCAACAGAAAAATTTAATGAAGAAGAATGGCGTAGATTAGACAGTCGTCCTGAACCTTCTTTGTATGCAAACTTTGATTACAAAGCAAATCAATTTGCTGATTTTTATGATTTAGATACAGACAACTTTGATACTGATCAACAGCGAATGGCCCAACACTTAATTGGCTATCAACCAAGAGAGTACTTAAGAAACATTATAAATGATGATGTTGCTCAATACAAATTTTATCAAGGATACATTAGGGAAAAAGGAACGTCAAATGCATTGAGTAAATTGTTTGATGCTCTTGCAAGTGCAGACAAAGAAAGTGTTGATTTCTATGAGGAGTGGGGCATACGTAAAGGACAATATGGTGCGTCGGATACTTTCGATGAAGTAGAATATGTGCTAGATGAATCTAAATTGAGATTGAATCCTCAACCAGTTGAATTAACAGATTTAGGCACAGGAGCAGAAACAGATTTAGTATATAGAATACAATCAGGTGAAGTTTATTTAAAACCTGAAAATTATAACCACAATCCGTTTCCTATAAAATATGACAAAAATACGTACGTCAAAACTGCAGGCCCGGTTAATCCAATTGATATATCTGTAACAGTTGGCAGTTATGATGATTTGTTAACAAGCACATCTTTGACAACATTAAAAGACGGACAATATGTTTGGGTAGGAAACTACAACAATTCTTGGAATGTGTTTAGATATTCTAACACTAATCAAACAATTACAAGTGTCGTTGCAGGTTCAAATGGAATCACAGTTACAACTCTAAACAATGCTGAAATGACAGTTGGAGAAATTTTTATTGTAAATGCAAATGGTTCTGACTATGTGTTGAAATGTAAATCAGTATCTTTGAATTCAATTGTGTGTGAACCTAAAACAGGATTCCAATCTATCACAACAGCAGTTGGATTTGTTAGACGACTTGTAACAAGTCGTGTGTCTGATATTGCAGAAATCAATCAAAGAATTGTTGATCAAGGATTAAAAGATGACGAAAAATTCTGGGTAGATCAAAGTAATGATGGTAAATGGAAAATTGTAAACAATAGATTTGTTTTCAAACAGCATGACACAGTAAGTTCAACAACGGATTCAGGTGATGTAAGTTTTGGACAGGTATTATCAGCAAACCAAAATAACACGATACTATTAGTAGGACAACCAGATGAAAGTGATGGGCAGATTTATGTGTTCAGTAGAGGGACTGAAAGTGCTACATTAAAACTTATTCAAGTAATTCAATCACCAACTGTAGATCCTATCTATCAGCAAGTTGATTTATTTGGTTCTAACAGTAAATTTGGTAAAGCAATGGAAATTTCACCAGAGGGTGATTACATTTTAGTTGGTGCTCCAGATGCCAGCAATCTAAAAACAGAATACAAAGGTCAATATGTTGATACACAAAATTATGCAACAGGAAATATTGTTCAGTACAAAAAACAATTATGGAGAGCAACTAATCAAATTATTGGCGCAGATCCTTCTGTAGACTTCACAACTTTTGATGCCGCAGGTTTATACAACGAAGCAACAAATTCAGCAATCACAAATCTTTTAATAGGTGATTATATTCACCCAGGCTCAACAACAAATCACCTTTTAGTTAGAGCAAGTGCTGATCAATACAACGGTACAAAAATTGGTGACAAATTGTACATGGATTATTTAAGTTTCACATCTGATTACAATCAAGACAGAAACAATTACACGAAAGATCCAAAAGGACCATTCGGACAGAACATTAGTCAATCAACACTTAAAAATGAACTGTTCCTATCTAATGCTGTACCAATAGTAGAAAAAATTGATGAAATATTAAAAGTTGATTTAACATTAAAAGACCCTGTTGTTGGTAATGTGTTGACAACAGATACAGCACAAGGAACAGTAGTGTATGTAAACAAAGTTGGAACAAAAACACTAATCTATTTGAAAGATGTGCAAGGAATATTTTCTACTTCAGATTCAATAAACTTTGGCAATTTAGAAATAGGAGCATATGACAGAGTTATTACAGAAGATTACAATCAACTAGGTGGTTGGTGGAGAGTAGATTTTCCAACAGCAGTATCTACAGACTTAGGTGCAGATACATCCAATCACCTAGTGATATATGATATTATAAGACAAAATATAACAAGAACAGTTCAACATTTTAACAACTCATTGACGTATCCATGGACACCTATTACTCCACAACAAGGTCCAAGTTACACTGCAGAATTTGGAATGATATCTTATGCTCAGAGTTATTACATTGATCAAAGCACAAACAGTTGGCAGGCAAACGGTTCGCCAGTGAGTGTGTTAAGCAACAAGTATTTTATTAGAGCAGACGTTCCAACAAGTTATCATGCAATGGGCAAACAGGCAGGTGATCAAATTAATGTTTGGTTCAACACTGTATCGAACAATAGATACACTTTCCCAGGATTGAATATTTCCAATGCTGACACAAATGGATTAAAAACAATTAATGATGTTTGGGAAGGATATGTTGATGTTGACTCTCAACCAGACAACAACGCAAACTTCTATGTGCCAACAGTTGGTGACGTTGTAAGATGTGATACAACTTACACAAACACAGCAGGCTTTGGTGGAGAAGGTACCGTAGCGGCAATTCAATACACAGGATTGCAAAAATATAGATTATGGATTAAAAATTTATCAGGTAATGGTGTTCCATTTGTGCAAGGTTCCAATGCAGGGTTCAACGGAACAATCACTGTTGTAGGTACACCAAACAGATTGTTAGGTAACATTGAACAAACAGCATTTACTGACAGTAATCAGCCTCCAGGAACACTTGGTAATTTACTAGTGTTTGAACACACAGCACCAATCAACTTCTCGGGCACAATTACAGAATACTTTGGAAGAGATATTGAATACTGGACTTGGGACGAACAAACATTAAACGGCATCAATGTTAATGCAAACATACCAAGTAGCACAAACAAAGATTGGATACAAGTTTACAATATTCCAGTAGGTGAAGGAGTGCAAAGTGCTTTCACTAACCAAGGTTGTTTCCTTGTGTACAAAAAAGAAACTTCTGGACAATTTAGTTTTGCCGGAGGTTACAGCATACCTGATGCCGCAACTGGATTAAGATTTGGTTCACGTATTAAAATAAGAACTGTGGGCAATGAAACTGTTGCTTATGTAGGAGCAGAAGGTGACAACACCACAAATTTACCTGGTAAAATTTATTTCATAGAAAACAGTGCTACAAAAAATTGGTGGTTAGGTATTGATCCTCAATACAGAGGACCTTTTGAAAATACAGTGGCATACCAAACAGGTGAATTGGTTGTTTACAACAGTCAATTATACAAAGCAACAACAAATATGATTGCTGGTGTGTTCAATACAGCAAATTGGCAACTACAAAATACTCACACAGATTTCTTAGGCTATGTTCCAAATGATTCAGGAATTGAATTAGAAAACGACAGTACTCTAGATCAAAACAACATGGT
>CENP01081254.1_pt1 | contig 19294 bp, 21 predicted proteins | sample 361281 | NCBI WGS metagenome assembly CENP01 (sample SAMEA2591122, study PRJEB7988) | marine metagenome | biome: marine biome (ENVO:00000447); feature: deep chlorophyll maximum layer (ENVO:xxxxxxxx); material: saline water (ENVO:00002010), including plankton (ENVO:xxxxxxxx) | depth 70 m | reverse complement strand
TTCATTCGAGTATTAATAGGAACCAAGACACCTCCGGCCTTGTGAATGGCAATTGCTGCTAATACCCACTCATTCATATTTGGTGCCCAAACAGCCGCTCTGTCACCCGGCAGAAAGCCGATATGTATTAGGTGAGTCGCAATGTTTGTTGATAATTTATCTAGATCTGTAAAAGATAAGGTTTCATGATCAGAAATTAATGCAGCCTTGGAGGAAAGGTTATCAGCTTGCAACTTTATCAATGCAGGTATTGTTGATGCATTTAATGAATTCAATCTAAAATCCTCGCCCATCGATAATCATATTTATAATACTTTAAACCAATAGATGACTCTGAAAATCTTACACCTGGAAGAGAGGAAATTTCCTCATACAATACCTTAGAAAGCTTAGTTACATCCTCTGCAAGAATAAACACCATCAAATCATGGCGACCTACCAATGATGAAACAAATCTTACCTCTTTCATTTTTGATAGCGCTTTTGCTACAGAGTCTTTAGCTCGAGTTTCTACATCTAATCCTACAAAGGCTAAAGAAGGATTTTCCATTCTGTTAATGTTATTAATAACGGAAATTTTTATTATTTTGTTATGAATCAGTTTCTGAATTCTGTTTCGAACTGTTCCCTCTGTTACACCGATAACTTTTGCCATTTGATTGTTTGACATTCTGGCATCTGCGCCCAAAAGTTGAATAATTTTTTTATCTGTCTGATCAAGCTTCATTTGCAAATGGAGTCCAGTCAGTCTCAAATTTGTATACGTTTGAAGCTATTGCTGACGCAATACTTTTAATGCCCACAATAGATGGCAAGGTTTCGTCTAAAAATATTTTTGTTTCTTTTAAACTTTGTGTGGCACAAAGAATTTCTATGTCCTGAATTCCACTAACAACATTTACACTAAATATTTCTTTTTGTTGAGAGAGGATCTCAGCAACTTCCTCTAGTTTATCTCCTTGCACTCTTATCCCTATCGGCAATAAATAGTCATAACCGCATTTTTCAAAATCTGCAATTGCAATTATTTTGCAAAAACCCCCATCAATAATCTTTGTCAATCGCTTGCTTACGGTCACTTCGTTTACAGATAACTTTTCTGCAATAAATTTTGCTGGAGCGCGACCATCCTCCTCCAAAATTTGAAGGATCTTATGATCAAGATCATCGAGTGAGAGTTTCACTATTTTTATGCGCGGATTAGGAAATTAAAATTCTCTCTTTTCTAAGTCTAAGCCTGGAGGTATGTCAGCTCTGTTGACTAAAAATTGTCCATACCACTTTCTTAATTTATGCAGTGGACCATCGCCATCACAAACCACAGGATCTGCAATATAAATTTTGTTTTCCCATATCTCTACATCTTGCCCAAAAGCAAAGTTATTAGCATCCACATAGCCCTGAATAAAGGCAGCCTCGTCTTCTGCAGACATGCCAGGTACTTTTTTGACCATAACTCCAAAATTAATAACGAATGAAGTGAGGGTTAAGGGTATATGACTGACTAAAAGTCTACTCTCAACTTTCGCACCATCATGAACTGCACTCATATAAGTTGTCATATAGGCTGGTCCCTCATATCTTGCTTGAGAAAATAGATCTCTTCCCAAAATAGGACTGTCAGCTGTCATTTCTTGAGTATAAGTATGGCCTTTGGCCTCATTCCAAAAACCTTCAAATGGAGCCTGATGAACTGGACCAAAATGACCTTTATCTGCCATATTGTCTATCAATTCTCTACAATTGTTCTTTACTACAAAACTAGCCATACCATAGTCAGACCATTCATCTGAATAACACTCGTCAATTCTATCAGGAGTAAAATCAGGCGCCTGCTTTTCTACGTCATGCCAAACCATTACCATCTGATTTTGCTCTAAAACTGGCCACGATTTATCTCCACCTATATCTACAGAAATTTCATTATCTGAATTCCTTTCAATGGATATCTTATTATTAAATCCAAAAATTGTTTTTGTTTCTCCAGCTGGAAAATCTCTTTGATGCCCTAACACAAACCACCCTCTGGGAAATCTATCTGGTAAATCATTCATTGCCGTCTCCTAATATTTTTTAATTAAACTTTTGTCCATTCGGGTCTGCTAATTTCTGATCTTTGTCAAACCAAACATAAACTATTCCACCATCTTCAATTACATCCCATGAACGAGTTATAGCTTTTGTGGGAATTTTTTTTGCATAGGAAATCTGATCACATTGCCCATTTCCGGCCCACCTCCAAGCATGGAATGGGCATTGAATGCTATTTTCATTTACTTCACCACAAGCCAAAGAAGCCCCCATATGCTTACAGTATAAATCAAGCCCCCTTAAAGCCAAATCTTCTCCTCTCCAAACTACAATCTGGGTTGGAAAATCATCAACTTGTATTGCCTTCATTGAAGCAATATCCTCACTCCTAGCAACCTTATACCAACCAGACTTATGACCACTAATTGTTGGGTCTTTTTGCTCCGGAAGCTCAGGTGCTATTAGCTCTTGATCAGTCAAAATATTCTCCCAATATTTTTAAAACTTTTAATACTATTATATAAATACATCAAATAATCAACGAGTATCAAGCTGATTGAATTTGTCGATTTATATTAAATATTCAGCGAAACTCAGAAACAACTTCTTCGGCAGCGATTAATTGACTGATATTTTTTGATGTTGGCACTAAGATAACATCAGTGGCTCCAGCAACCTTAATTAACTTTAAAAGTTCATTTAAATCAGATTGATTTCCTGAAAACCCTGCAGTTTTAGACAAGTCTTTTGCTAAATCATGGCCCATCCATGCCAAATACCTTTCAAGGTGAGTTTGAATGTCCGCTCTACCGGATTCACCCAGACCAAACCAAAAACTTGTTACCAATCTTGGCGATTTATTGTTTTTGTTAAAAGCATTTTTGACTCGACTAAAAGAATCTTTAATTTCTTCAATATCTGCATTGAATGAAAATCCAGCTAATCCGTCAGCAAAATCAGCAGACATTTCCATTGCTTTGGGACCTACTGCCCCAGCCAAAATTTGTGGTCCGCAATTTGAAAAAGTTTGCGGTCCCAGCTTAGGATGATAATCCTTTGACCAAACTGACTGCATAGTTTTTACTTTTTCAGAAAGCATGGCCCATCTTCTTTCAGACCAATTTGAACCAATAGCCTGATAGTCTTCTTCTCTTCCACCTACACCAACACCGAGAGTAAATCTGCCCTCTGAAATCATATCAATGGTGGCAAACTGCTTGGCACTAAGTATGGGATTATGCATTGTCAAAACTGATATTGTTGCAATAATTTCAACTCTTTTGGTCCATGCAGCAACGGCACTTAAAGTAGATATAAACTCTGGGTTATGAAACAGAATTCTTTCTCCAAGAGCAATATGTGACCAAGGCCCAGCATCAATGCGAGTAGTCCAATCTTCTAAGTCTTGCCTTTTAAGGTCAGGTTCCATGACCGGGAGGGTCATGCCGATTTTCATGATTTAGATTTTTTCTTAATCAAGTCTAGAGCCACATCAACGATCATATCCTCTTGACCACCAACCATCTTCCTTTTTCCTAACTCAACCAAGATCTCTCGAGTATCGAGATTATATGTTTCAGCTGCTGATTCGGCATGCCTTAAGAAAGATGAATAAACACCTGCATAACCTAAGGTTAAAGTTTCTCTATCAACTCTTACGGGTCTGTCCTGCAAAGGCCGAACAAGCTCTTCAGCGGCATCCATTAACTTAAAAAGATCTGTTCCATGCTGCCATCCTAATCTGTCAATTGCTGCAATGAAAACTTCAAGAGGAGCATTGCCTGCCCCGGCACCCATCCCAGCGAGACTTGCATCAACTCTATCTGCACCATTTTCAACAGCAACTATAGAATTGGCCACACCAAGAGATAAATTGTGATGTGCATGCATTCCAGTTTGAGTTTTTGAATTCAAGGTATCTTTAAAAGCTTTAAATCTATCAGCAACGTCTTCCATGCTTAATGCACCACCTGAATCAACAACATAAACACATTCAGCTCCATAGGATTCCATTAGTTTTGCTTGCTCTGCTAAATTAGATGGAGAAGTCATGTGTGACATCATCAAAAAACCAATCGTATCCATCCCTAATTCTCTCGCAAACTCTATATGCTGTTTTGAAACATCAGCCTCAGTACAGTGAGTTGCAACTCGAACTGATCTAACTCCTAACTCCCATGCCCATTTAAGATCTTCCTTAATTGCAATTCCAGGCAGAATTAAAGTTGTTAACTTGGCATGATTTAAGCTCTCTGCAACTGACCCAATCCATTCTTTGTCAGTATGAGCGCCAAATCCATAATTAAATGAAGATCCAGATAAGCCATCTCCATGAGCCACCTCAATTGCATCAACTTTTGCCTCATCTAATGCTTTTGCAATTTGAATGACTTGATCTAAACCATACTGATGTCTGATTGCATGCATTCCATCTCTCAATGTGACATCTTGTATGTATAGCTTTTTCATGAGCTCAATTTAATTAATTCTTGTGCGGTTCCCATGGCAGCAGAAGTCATAATATCTAAATTTCCTGCATAAGTTGGCAAATAATGACCAGCGCCTTCAACTTCAAGGAAAATTGATGCTTTTAAACCTTCAAACTCACCATAGCCAGGAATTAAACATGGATTATTTGACCCAAATCTTTCAAATTGAACTTCTTGCTTTAAACGATATCCGGGTACATATGATTGAACGCGCTCTACCATATCTTCAATACTATCTTTTATCAATTGCTGATCAACTGGATCGCATAAAGTGAAGACAGTATTGCGCATTAATAATGGAGGTTCAGCAGGATTTAATACTATGATTGCTTTAGCTCTGTCTGCCCCTCCTACTTTTTCAAGTCCAAGCTTCGTTGTTTGGGTAAATTCATCAATATTAGCTCTAGTTCCTGGGCCAGCTGATCTAGAAGAAACAGATGCAACTATCTCAGCATACTTAACACTAGATACTTCATTGACTGCTGCAACCATTGGGATAGTAGCTTGGCCACCACAAGTCACCATATTTACATTCTTTTCTTTTAAATGTTCGGCTAAATTAACAACTGGAACACAATATGGACCTATTGCAGCTGGGGTAAGATCTATCATTTGCTTACCATCTTTTGCAATTAAATCATGGTGATTTTTATGAGCGCCTGCAGATGTAGCATCGAAGAATATTTCAGTCTCTTGATACTCTTTCATTTCCATAAACCCAGGCAAACCCGCGGACGAGATAGAAATATCAAGTGATTTAGCCATTGCTAAACCTTCAGAGTCTGGATCTATTCCAATTACCCCGTTTAAAGTTAAAGATTCAGATGTATTTACAATCTTAAGCATGAGATCTGTTCCAATATTCCCAGACCCAATAATTGCGCACTTTACTTTGCTCATAATTAAATGAAATTTATCTCACAAGTTCCAACGCCTTTTAGTTCCATTGAAAATTTATCACCAGCTTTCGCTGGCTCTAGCGGAACTAGAGATCCAGAGAGTATAAATTCTCCTTTTGATAATGGGATTTCATATCCACCCAGGGTATTTGCTAGCCAAGCAACAGCTTCTGCAGGATGACCCTGAACAGCAGAACCAAAGCCAGATGACAAAAACTCTCCATTTTTATTAACTACTACTTCTAACTCATCCATTGAAAATTTATCAGGGGCACATGCTCCTTCACCTATCACAAAAATCCCACATGATGCATTATCTGCAATAGTATCCTGTATTTTAATCTTCCAATTATCAATTCTAGAATCAACTATTTCAAAACAAGGAAAGATTTTGTCAGTTGCTGAAATGATATCTTCCTTAGTGATGCCTGGACCTTGGATATCTTCTTTTAATACAAAAGCGATTTCCGCTTCAGCTCTTGGCTGAATTAAAGCATTCTCTATTGAAAAATTAGAGGCATTTTTTAGATACATTTTATTTGTTAGAAATCCAAAGTCTGGCTGATTAACACCAAGCATTTCCTGAACCACTGGGCTGGTAACGCCAATTTTTTTACCAATTACTTTTTCGCCTTGAGCTTCTCTTAAAGAAAGAAATTTTCTAGATATCTTGTATGCATCGTTGATATCCATTTCAGGATATTTGTCAGTTAATGGTTGAATTGTTTTCTGCTCTCCTAGGGCTGCGAATAGTTCGGATGCAATATCATTCAGGGTATTTAAATTCATGTCCTAAGAATTTAAAAAATTAATGCAAGCATTGTTAAATGTATGCTCTTGCTCAATCATTACCCAATGTCCACATTGACTAAACAACATAATTTGAGCATTTGGGCAGCCATTTCCTATTTTCATAGCACCTGAAATTGGGATGAATTGATCATTCATGCCCCAAAATGCCAATACAGGTTGAGTTATTAATGGCAGTTTTGATTCCATATTTGGAATATCCATTGTAGCCATTACCTGAGTATTCATAAGAGGTAATATTTCCATTCTCTCATCAATCATTTCACTATTAATTATTGATTTATCATATGGAAAAAGCTCTAGAAGCCCCTCTATTTTTTCTTGATCCATGTTTCCACCAAGAAAATCCGACAACAATTTTTTAATGCCTGGCATTTCATCATAAACCTCTCTATCCTCCACACCTCCCGGAGCCATTAAAATCAACTTTTCTACTCTAGACGGATGATCTAATCCTAATCCTAAAGATAATGCTCCTCCCAAACTGTTTCCTATAAGAGAAAAATTTTGAATTTCCAAAGCATCAAGTAGTTCAATTATTTTTTTATTAAAATAGTCAAGAGAATATGTTTCATTTTCAGGCTTGCTAGAAAAACCATATCCAGGTAAATCTGGCAAGATAACCCTGAAGCCAGCATCCTTTAAGGCAATAAAGTTATTTTTGAAATTTGTATGACCTGAGGCGCCTGTTCCACTGCCGTGAAGCAAAACAACGGCATCTCCATTACCCTCGTCATAGAAATGAAAATTAAAACCATCATTAACTTCAAGAAATGAGCCTTTGGGAATCATTAAACTAAATCCTAGTTAAAGTAATTGGCAGGCCATCAATAGGTCTTGGTAAATGCACATGCATAAATTTTGGATTGTAGTTATCCCTTAAAGTAACCTTATAATTTTTTAGCAACCTAAATAAATATAATTTTGCGTTCATCATCGCAAAATGCATTCCAATGCACTTATGGGCTCCTCCACCAAAAGGTATATAACTAAAACCATGATTTTTATGCTCAGCTCTTTCTGGGGAAAATCTCATTGGATCAAATTCATGAGGGTTGGACCACCATTCTTCCATCCTATGTGTAAAAGGAGGACTCAGCATTATCACAGTATTTGCTGGGATATCATATCCAGCAACAGTAACATCTCTTGTAGTTCTTCTATTCAGGATCATTACAGAAGGATAAAATCTCAAGGTTTCTTGGAATACATATTCTGTTAACGTCATTTCTGCCATATCATCAAAGGTTGGCATCTCATTTTTGACATCAAATAGTTCATTTCTAACTTTTTCTTGCCAGTCAGGATTTTTTCCTAAGTAATACAGGATATTAGTTAGAGCACTGGTCGTGGTATCAAATGCTGCAAATAACAAAAATGCAATGTGCCCATCGATATCAACATCTTCTAGATATTCACCATCCTCATCTTGAGCGTTGCAATACCTTGAGAACATATCTTTCCTATCAGTACCTCTTCTTAAAGGAATGTTTGCAGTTAGAAAGTCTCTTAACTCTTGCCTAGCTGCTAATGATTTCCTAAAAGGTGAAAATGGAAGATCATACGGAAAAGGCGTGATTAAACCTTTGTTGATTCTTTCAAAGGTATCATTGAGTTGTTGAGCTTCAGGGCTTCGTTCATCTAGGCCTAGAAAAACTTTAGCCGCTACATCCATTAATGTTTTTTGAATATTGTCGTAAAAAATAAACTCTTCATTGACAGGCAAATCTTGGATGCGTCTTTCTTGAATAGGATTCATCATCTCGACATATGTCTTCAATGCATCATTCTTAAATGCTGGTTGAGAAGCTCTTCGCGTTCTTTTATGTTTTTTATCATCACGGACCAACATCCCCTCAGGATATAAAGTTCCCAATGAGCTACCGTAACCACCTGCGGCACTAAAATTACCCTTCGGATCAAATAGAGCAGCTTCATTAAACTCAGGTCCAAGACACATCAATACCCTTTGATTGCGAACCATATCTAAACGAGAAATAGGCCCGTATTTTTCATAGTGATAGTTACAATAACCAAGAGTATCCTTAACAATCTCAACAGTCTTACCTAAATAAGGCAATCCATACTCCCCTGGAAACATTGAAAGATCTCTATTGTCTGGGCCTAATTGTTCTATATATTGCATGGTCTTATTTATTATGAATTTTTTGCAACTAATTTCCACCAATAATTAGGAAAAAATCTTCTTATCCTTGTAGCATATACAGCTTCTTTTGAAGGATAACAAATGATCTTATCAGTCAGTAAGTCTTTTTCAATTTGATCAACCACTTCCTCTGGATCACAAAGCATACCTTTTTCCACTGCGGTATTGATTGCATCAGGTGCATCAGTCTCATCCACAAATCTCATCAAAGGAGTATCAGTTTGAGCTGGACAAACTACCATAACTCTAATGTTTGTATCTTTAACCTCTTTAGCCAAGATTTCGCCAAAAATATTTACAGCTGCTTTAGAAGCACAGTAAGCTGACATATTTTCGAGAGGGCACATTCCTGCAATTGAACCAAAAAGTATTATTTGCCCAGTATTTTTTTCAAGCATTGATGGCAAGACATTGCTTACAATGTTTACAGTACCCTCATAATTAATTCTCATTAAATTATTTATTGAAGTCGAGTCCAAGTCTTGAATTCTGGCCATTGGCATTACTGCTCCTGCTTGAGTAACTCTATCAATTGCACCTACTTCTGATTGAACCTGTTGAACCATGGTCTTGACGGCATTTGAATCAGATAAATCACATGGAAAAATGGAGATGTTATTTGATTCTTGCTTTAGATCATTTAACCCTTCTTCGTTTATATCAACAGCTGCAACATGCACACCATCAGCGGCTAACCTTTTAGAAGAAATTCTGCCCATGCCACTTGCCGCTCCAGTAACCAATGCAACTTTTAAATCATTCATATTGTCCCCACTTTCTTAAATTCTTCATATACTTAAATTATTCTATACCGACTTGTAGGAATTACCTCAATCTTTTTAAAATCTATAAATTTCTCACAACTATCCATCATGATTTGAGCATGTTTTGCAAATTGCTCTGGATTATTTTTAGCGTTATAGAAAACTTCTGGATCTGTCATAGCCTCTAATGGAAAGCACTCCTCTATAATTGCAATAAAGGAAGGTGATTCTTTCTGTAAGGGTCTAACGACTGTATTTTGCACATAAATAAAATTAGATTGGGTTTGAATGGCGATTTTTGTGTGGAATTTAGTCCAATGATCAAACCAGTCAAATGTAGACATTGTTTTTGGCTTCTCCAAAAAAACAACTTGTGAAAACCCTTCCGATCTTAAGCCCAAAGGACTTTTTTCTGTGTTGTCTAAAATAATTGATTCACTCACAACAAAGCCATGAATTTTATTTGTAATTTTTTCTAGGTGACTTTCGAGTGTATCTGCTAAAAAGTAACTTTTTACTTTCATAAATATTACTGCATTTGGTGCAGGAGGATAGTTTGACTGTACTAAATTATTTGCCGGCACTACATCAGAATCAGCGATATTAATTTGTAATTCTGAAACAAACTCTCCAATATCTCTGCTCAGATTTTTTAGAAGTGCTTCTTTAAAAATTTCTAAACTATCATCATCTTTTTTCCAAAGCTGATAGGCAAGTTTTTCCATCTATGATCTTTGAGATGATGCGGATATTACCTCACCAGTCATGTACGAAGAGAGATCTGATGCAAGGAATAAAATAATGTTTGCTATCTCCCAAGGCTTAGCTCCCCTTCCAAAGGCTTCTTTTGATTCTAATTCAGCTATTAATTCGTCTGAACTAGTTTTGGATAAATGCGGATTCATTGCAAGACTTGGTGCTACTGCATTAATTCTGATTCCATCACCTACAGTCTCCAATGCAACACATCTTGTCAAAGCCATAACTCCAGCCTTTGCAGCTGCATAATGAGATTGACCTGCTTGCGCTCTCCAACCTAGCACAGATGCATTGTTAACAATGACTCCCTGAGTGTCTTTAAGTACTGGAATTGCAGCTCTCATAATTTTCATGGCGCCATTGAGAGTAACGTCCATCACCAGATCCCAAGCATCATTTGTCATATCTTCCAATATAGATTCTCCACCAAGTCCAGCATTATTAATCACGCCATTTAAATTTGAGTAGCAGGCAATAGCGTCTTTAAACATTGAATCAATTTCTTCATCATTCGTAACATTACAAAGACAACCATTTACTTTTCCAAGATTAAGATTACGCAAAGCATCAATTGCTTCATCTAGCCTTCCTTTATGAACGTCAGAAATAAAAATATTTGCTCCTTCCTCAAGAAATCGCTTTGCAGTTGAAAAGCCAATTCCAGAACCGGCAGCAGCAGTGATTAAGATATTCTTATCTTGAAAAAGGTTTCTTCCCTCAGGGTATTTTGGATTCATTAAATTATTCATGAGCAATTCTCTAAAATTGTGACGTTAGCCTGACCTCCGCCCTCACACATGGTTTGCAAACCGTACTTGATGTTATCTCTTTTCATATTATGAACCATGGTGGTCATCAATCTTGCGCCAGTTGCACCAAGAGGATGCCCAAGAGCTATTGCCCCTCCGTTTACATTGATTTGATTCATTGGATATTCCATCTCTTTCTGCCAAGCCATTGCAACTGAGGCAAATGCTTCATTTATCTCAACTAAACCAATATCATTTAATTTGATGCCTGATTTTTTAACTGCGTACTCAGTTGCAGGCATGGGCGCGGTAAGCATCCAAATTGGATCATCCGCTCTTACGCTAATGTGTGCTATGCGTGCTAAAGGAGTTAAGTTATGCTCCCTAAGAATATTTTCTGACACTATTAAAAGAGCTGAAGCTGCATCAGCATTTTGTGAAGATATTGCCGCTGTAATGTCATGCCCTTCAATCAGAGGATTTAAAGAAGCCATTTTTTCCAATGAAGTTTCTGCCCTTGGGGTCTCATCGATACTAAAGTCTCCCACCGAAACAATTTCATCTTTAAACAGCCCTTTTTCAATGGCATTCATGGCTTTTTGATGACTTTGATATGCGTAGTTTTCCATCTCTAATCTGGAAATATTCCATTTTTTTGCAATCATTTGTGCGGAATTAAACTGACTAACCTCCTTATTACCATACCGATTAACCCAGCCTTTTGATCCAGAGAATGGATCTTCAAAACCTAATGCTTGTCCAGCAATCATTGCATAAGATATAGGAATCAGATTCATGTTTTGTACACCTCCTGCAATCACCACATCAGAAGTGCCTGACATAATAGCTTGAGCAGCAAAATGAACCGCTTGCTGTGACGAGCCGCATTGACGATCGACGGTTGTGCCTGGCACATGCTCTGGTAATCCTGCAGCCAACCAACAAGTCCGAGCAATATCACCAGCTTGAGGTCCAACTGTATCTACACAACCAAAAATTACATCTTCTACCAATCCAGGATCCAGATCTATCTGATCAAATGTAGCTGAGAGAACAACAGCCCCTAAGTCTGCTGGATGCATATTAGATAAAGTACCTTTTTTCCTCCCTATAGGAGTTCTTAGTGCGCTAACTATGAATGCATCTTGCATATTAAATGTCTCCTTAAAAAGTATATAAAACACCTAGTTCTTCATTTGATGAAGAAAGTGTTTTGAAAATTATATCTTGTTGCTTATCTTCATTTCCCCAGCAAGCCATCATCGACCAAGCCTTTCTCATATATATATGCAGATCCATCTCCCATGTATAACCCATCGCTCCGTGAGCTTGAAGGCTATTTTTACATGCTAATTCTGCAGCTTGAGCGCACATGAACTTTGCATGCGCACAATGCAAAGCTGATTTAGGATTATTTTCAGACAAAGAATAAGCTGCCCTATAAACAGCAGGCTTTGCAAACTCAACCCTAACAGCAACATCAGCCAACATATGTTTAACGGCTTGAAATGATCCAATCGGCTTCCCAAATTGAGTTCTATCCCCAACATAAATTGAGCTTAAATCTAGCATCTTTTGCGCTAACCCAATCAATAAAGCTGCTGTCATCAATGCTCCTCTTGCAGAAACTGCAGAATTTAATTCTTCAAAATTCTCAGATGAAGAGATTGTTGGCTTCATTGAATTGATCTTAAATATTTCTCGAGATGGATCATTGGAAGAAATTATTTCAAAATCTATATCATCTTTTGCGATGAACTTACATTCTGAGCTATCAAATAGAATAAGTCCTGCTGAGTGATTTATAAATAATGGGTTGGGAGCCAACGGATGAGCAATTGAAATATATTTAGCGCCAGCATCATAATTTTCTTCAATAGCCTGACTAATACTACTTGGAAGCAAGGGCATCAAATCATTAATTAGAAAGGTTTGCTCAGCAACTGGTTCTGGTAAACCAGCATAACCCATCTCTTCAACCATCAATGCTAAAGTCACTTGATCCATACCCAAGCCTCCCTTATCTTCAGGCAGATTTGAATTCAACACACCTAATTCAAGTAAACTCTGCCATCTATCTGTATTGAAAGATTGCTTTGCTTCCCATCCCTTTCTAATAGATTTAGGAGTGCATTCATCTGTTAAAAACGACTTAATAGCATCCTTAAATTGAATTTGATCTTCTGTAAAAATAAAATTCATCTTCTATCTAGGAAGTCCTAATAACCTCTCGGCAATAATATTCTTTTGAATCTCATTTGTACCAGCATAAATTGGCCCTGCATAAGAAAACATAAAACCTTTAATCCATTTTGCTGCATCATCTTGAGATTCTTGAGATAGCTCAGCATTAGCTCCCAAGATTTTCAAAGCTGTTTGATGCATCATATGATCGAGCTCAGACCAAAAAATCTTACCTAAACTTGATTCTGAGCCAATAGAGCCTCCAGCAAGCATTTTTGATGCAGTATGATAAATACTTAAAGCATAAGACTCTGATTGAGCCCATGCCTCAACAACCTTCGCTTGGATCATTGGAGAACATTGATCTTGTTTAGCAAGATAAAGCTCTAGTAATTTTGCAGCTGTTTGTTGAAAACGAGCAGGACTTCTTAGCATAAGGCCTCTCTCAAATCCTGCAGTTGCCATAGCAATTTTCCAACCTTCACCATCACCTCCAAGAAGGTTCTCTATGGGCACTTCAACATCATCAAAATATATTTCAGCAAATCCTGGCTCACCATCCAGCTGAGGTATGGGTCTTACAGTAATACCCGGAAGATTCAATGGAACTAAAATAAATGACAAGCCTCTATGCCTTTCAGAGTTCAAATCAGTTCTAAACAAACCAAAAGTCCAATCAGCATATGATGCTCTGGATGACCAAGTTTTTTGCCCATTTATTTTATAATGGTCACCCTCTAAAACTGCTGTTGTCCTGATAGCTGCCATATCACTTCCAGCGCCCGGCTCTGACCAACCCTGAGCCCAAATATGATCTCCAGTGGCCATAGCATTTAAAAATTTAGATTTCTGCTCGTGGGTTCCAAATTCCATTAAAGTTGGGCCAAGCAAAAAAACTCCGTTTTGATTAACTCTTGTTGGGGCTTCGGCTCGATAATACTCCTCTTCAAATATCAACCATTGAATTAAGTCTAAACCCCTACCTCCATATTCTTTTGGCCAAGTAACCATTGACCAATTCCCTTTATTCAGGGTTCTCTCCCATTCTCTATGTTGCTCAAAGCCCTCTTTGGTATCTAATGATAGAAGAGGTCTTTGCGGAATATTACTCGCCAACCAAGTTCGCACCTCATCTCGGAAAGCATGTTGCTCATTTGTAAAATTAATCTTCATCTTCGAAATCTGCATCTCTTTTTTCAACAAATGCATCTCTAGCTTCTTGAGAGTCTCTTGATTTATATAGCTCTAAAGTAAAAGTTTGCTCTGACTTATAATGCTCATCAACATTACCATTTTCAATTTCATTTAAAGCTTTTTTAGCTAAATTCATTGCTATAGGGCTCTTTGATGCTATGTCATGTGCAATAACAAGCGCTGCTTCACGGACAGACTCTAAATCTAGGTGCAAAGATTCAATAGAGCCATATTCATATGCTCGTTGAGCAGAAATGGGTTTTCCAGTAAACATCATTTTTCTGACAGCCTGAAGTGGAAAAAGTCTGCTTAAATGGGCTCCTCCGCCCAGCGCACCTCTATCAATTTCAGGCAGCCCAAAATAGGAATCTTCAGTCGTCAAAACAATGTCAGAAGCTCCTGCAAGCAAAATACCTCCTCCAAGTATGAATCCATGACATGCTGAGATTACAGGAACATTTGAAACATGAATCGCTCTTGCAGTTTTCCAACAACCATCATTAACCGCAGTTATTTTTGTTGGATCCTCTTGCAGCTCTTTAATATCTGCTCCAGCACAAAAACCTTTACCCTTGGCTGATATTAAAATAACTCTGACATCATTGTTGTGAGCAAGATTATCAATATTTATTGCCAAGTCTAACCATTCAGTTGAAGTTAATGCATTAACAGGCGGACAATCTAAAATGATTTCAGCAACGTTATCATTTATGAAAGTTTCAACACTCATGATTTTTCCTCAATCTTTTTAAAATTATCAGCTGCGATATTAAATCCTCTCATGATCTCATCGATAAGCTCCTTGCATGAGGGAAGGTTGGTTATGATTCCAGCCACTTGACCAGATGGCATAGCACCCTCAATAGGAGAGCCCTCTACCATTGCCTTTTGAATAATTGCTGGACTATTAGCAGACATAATTGACTGTGAAATAGTTAAATCATCTCCCTTAAGCATTGCAAAAAAAGACTTAAACAAATCACCAAAAGATGCTTTAGTAATTTGCTTATATTTCCATGCAGAAGTAACTGACATTAAAAATAATGAGATAGGATTTGAGCGATCTATTTTTTCTATGTATTTATTAAAAATTAGTCGATGAGACAACCCATCAAATTTTTTTGTTATTTTAATTTCGTCAACCTCTGCTGAAATATAAGCCTCCTTAGTTTTACTCGGAACAGGGCTTTCTTGCGTCATCATAAAGCGAGTTCCCATGGCTATCCCGCAAGCACCCCATGCAAGAGAAGCAGCCAAGCCAGAACCATCGCGAAACCCACCAGCAGCAACTACTGGAATATTCACACTATCAAGAACAGAACTGAGCAATAAGGTTGTGGGTGTCGATCCGGTATGACCACCGCCTTCTGAACCTTGTATCACAAGAGCATCAGCACCTAGCTGCTCTGCTTTAATTGCATGTTTAAGAGCGCCAACAGTTGGTATACAGATAATACCTTGTTGTTTGAAGGCTTTTATATAATCTGGGGTTGGAGATCTTGAGTAACTCACTGCTTTAATTTTTTTATCCAAAACCGCTTGAACAATCTCATCAGCTCCTGGTTGAAACATATGAAAATTTACGCCAAAGGGCTTGTCAGTCAGGCTCATTGTTTCATCTATCATTTCAATTGCTTCCTGAGGCCCAGCTGTTGCCAAGGCTAAGAAACCAAAAGCACCAGCATTTGAGGTAGCAGCAACTAATTGGGGCATTGCTACCCAACCCATTGCTGTTTGAATGATTGGGTAATCACAACCAAGAATGTCTGTTAACTTATTAATAATCTCTCTCTTCTATTTTTGATTCTTTTTTGCAGAAGGCTTCTTAGCTGTTTTTTTTGGAGTACTTTTTTTAGTTTTAGTGCGCTGCGATTTTGCCATTTTCTTCGCATCAAAGCCTGATAAAACATTACCAGTGGTTAAATCATTATGAGCATGAGAAAAATGATGCCATGCAAATGCAGCCTCCATACCATTGCGTTTACCTTGAAGATCCTCAACATGATTGATTGCTTGCTTAGTAAGAGTTAATCCCAATCTTGGCATTGCAGATATTTTTGTTGCCATCTCCATTACAGTTGATTCAAGATTCTCAACAGGAACAACCTTATTAACCATGCCCATTTCATATGCTCTTGATGAAGACATTCGCTCTCCAAGAAATAAAAATTCTTTTGCAATTCTTGGATTTAATTCATAAGGATGAGCAAAATACTCCACTCCTGGAATTCCCATTCGCACAACAGGATCTGCAAAGAAAGCATCCTCAGAAGCAATAATGAGATCGCATACCCACGCCAACATGCACCCACCTGCAACACAAGCACCATGAACCATAGCAATTGTTGGTTTTGGCATATCTCTCCAGCGTCTGCACATGTTTAGATAAACTTCTTGCTCCCTAACATACCAAAACTCTCCACCAGGCTTGTTAGTATGGTCATACCACATAGACTTTCGATCATACTCAACATCAACATCCCTGCCAGGCGTTCCAATATCATGACCTGCAGAAAAATGCTTTCCATTTCCCTTCAAAACAATAACCTTGACTCCATCATCATCAACAGCTCTTTTAAATGCCTTATCTAAGTCATAAGTCATTTTGCCATTTTGCGCATTATTGTATTCAGGCCTGTTCATAGAAATTATGGCAATTTCATCTTTCTTTTTGTATGTAATTGTAGGTTTACTTCTAGCCATATTGTTATTCTCCAAAAATTGAGTTGCGAGTACCCTGAGGATCAAGGACTTCTCTTATACAAACAAGTTCGTCACTGGTAGGCATTTGTGTAACCTCATCTGAATAAATAATTACATCAAAACCGGTATTTTCAATAACATTATCAATGCTCACGCCCGGATGAAGGCTAAGTAACTGAAGATTATTATTTTCTCCATTAAAATCAAAAACACCTAGATTTGTTACCACTAGTTTAATCTCAAACTTACCATTAGATAGTTTGTGGTTTTTATATCCCATGCTTGAGACCATATCAACCTCGCCTTGAACAAAAGTTTTTATAGAATGATTTGGGATGAAAATAGAATTTTTATGATTAATCGAGTTCCCAGGAAAGCCTCTAACACCCAAAAGTTGAACTTTAGGAGAATCATAATCACCTATCGCGCTAATATTTGTTTGTGCATAAGAATCGATTTGTGTTGGAGTTACCATAGCGTGTCTCTTGCCCCCCCATAGATTCTCAAAGACACGAGCATAACTCATATATCCCTCAACTAGATCAGAGGAAGAATCTCTCTTTCCCATTGGCGCTGGTTCTGAAATTAAATAAGTTTCACCGTCAGTCATCATTAAATCAGGATTGTGAGTAAGCTTTGCCAATCCGGCTGCAATTCTTGGAATTAAACCAATACCTGTTGCAAGGATTTCCCCATCATCTTTCCATGCCTTCGACGCGGCACTTATACATATCTCTGCTAATGAAATTGAGTTTGACATCTTAAAATTGTGGTAAAGGTATATTTTCTATCACTTCTGACCCCCCAACAGAGTCTACATATTCTTCATGATTTTTATTCATATATTTTAAGCTGTAATCTTCAAAAGATTTTGCTGAATCAGAATATTCTTTCAGATGCTTCATATCAAATCCATAATTTGGTGCGCATGATGTTGGATGGGCTCCGCATGGTGAATGCACAACTCCAGAGACTAGACTTCTCTCAAATCTATTATAGATAGCTCCTTCCTTACCCCCAAGCTCTTTAGTAGATACTACTTCTTCTGATGATACGAAAGTCTTTGTAGCTGCCCTAGCAAAGAGGTCATCAAAAAATGGGTCGGGGCCTATAATTTGAGTATTCCCTTTTTCATCAGACTTATTAACGTGAAGCAACGCAACATCCAAATTAAGTGCGGGCATTGCAACAAGACTTTCAGCGTCTTTATAGGGTGATGTAACTAATTTTAATTCTTGGCTATGCGTCAAAACATCTGTGCCTAAACCAATTCTAGTTGGTAAAAATGGTAATCTCATGGCTGCTGCTCGTAATCCCCATTGCAACATCCCTTCATCTAACTCCATTATTTTGATTTCTTGATTCTGACGGGCTAGACGAAAATGAGCTTCAAGAGGAATCAAATCCAGAGAGACAAAACCAAAGATTAGTTTTTTTACTTTTTTGTGGGCGCAAAGCAAGCCTACATCAGGACCGCCATAACTTACGATTGTAAGATCTTTGAGGTCTGATTGACATATTGCTCTAATCAAAGACATTGGCTTTCTTCTTGCACCCCATCCGCCAACGCCAATGACCATATCGCTTGTCAGCTGATCTAACACCCCGTCATGAGTAAGCACTTTGTCCATAAATTATGCCTCAGGCATATTGAACTCATGCCCCCAATAGCTAGGAGCTGCAGAATTAGTTGTTTCAAAAGTATTCCAATCAGGTTGAATGCCATCATATCCAAATTCCAGCATAAACCCAGCTGGAGTTTGCATATAAAAAGAAAACATTTTGTCATTCATATGTCGCCCTAGAGTTGAGGAGATATGAATGTTATTTGCAACAGCTCTATCTAAAGCATCAACTACTTGCTCTGCTGTTTCCACTTCAACCATAGCATGGACAAGGCCTGATGGCGGTGTCGGAGCTTGCATCATTGCAACAGTGTGATGTCTGGGATTATCACAATGCATGAAGTACAAGACGGATTCTGGATCATTTGGATCTGGTGAAAATCTCATTCGCATAATGTCTGAATCTCCAAAGCCTAAAACATCTGTATAAAATGTATGAGCAGCTTCTACCTCTAGAGTTCCAAAAACAATATGGCCTAGACCCAAACCATGAGTTATAAAGGCAGATATTTCTTGGGATGACTTAAATTCACTTTGATCTTCAGATCTTCCGTAAAAGAGTTCGAGGATATTTCCCGCAGGATCAGTAAGGCTCATTAGTTCCTCTACACACCTTAGTTTAGCGACCTCATCATTCTCAAGCTTAAATTCTATACCTGCCTCAGAAAGCTCTTTTTTTGCTCCCTCAAAATCTTCTTTACTACTGAGCTCAAATCCACCCAAATGATATTTATCAACATCACTTTTTTGCACGTGAAATCTATAAGGACTCTCATCCATTCGAAGAAATAAGTTATTATCATCGCTTTTTTCTTCATTTTTCATTAAGCCAACGACGTCTCGCGCATATGCTTCCCAAAGACTAATGTCTGTTGAATCAATCACTATGTAGCTCAAAGATTTAATCTTCATAACTAATT
>CENP01238178.1_pt1 | contig 19357 bp, 14 predicted proteins | sample 361281 | NCBI WGS metagenome assembly CENP01 (sample SAMEA2591122, study PRJEB7988) | marine metagenome | biome: marine biome (ENVO:00000447); feature: deep chlorophyll maximum layer (ENVO:xxxxxxxx); material: saline water (ENVO:00002010), including plankton (ENVO:xxxxxxxx) | depth 70 m | reverse complement strand
ACTGATTATGAGTCAGCTACTCTAACCAACTGAGCTATAGGACCTGTTTGAAAGGCAAATATAAGCATCCCATTAAATTATTGCTATACATTTATCGTGTTTTACTTTTGATAAAATCTACAATTTGTGGTCTTTGGGAGGCTATAGATGCATTTCCGATTGATTCAAAATATACTTGTAAAGGTTAACTTTTTCAGCTACTGGCGTGTAGGCTAAACAAACGATACAATCTCGATCATAGTCATCTAGGAACCAAAATATCAAAAATGTTCCTTAAGTTAAATTCTGGATGTTATGCTCCCTTTCTAATTTTAGCTAAAACAAAGCTAATCTTGAATTACAAGTCAAATTTTTCTATTTTAGTAAATGACATTAGGCTTTGTTTAAGCGCAAGCCCTTTTCGATAATTAACTACATTTATGAAAACGTATCCCCGCTATTTCCTGTTTACAGTGTTGTTCTTAGGTCTCCTTTTTTTTAGTTCCTGTGAGAAACCGCAACAAAAACGTCCTAACATTGTTTTTTTATTAGCTGATGATTTGGGATACAATGAGTTGGGAGCCTACGGGCAAAAAGTCATTAAAACGCCTCACCTAGATAAGTTGGCGAAGCAAAGCATGAAGTTTACAGATTTTTATGCTGGAAACTCCGTTTGTTCTCCCTCTAGAGCAGTTTTGTTGACCGGAAGAAGTTCGGCTTATGTACCTATCCGAGGAAATGCAGGCTATTTTGGCGGTGACGATTGGGCACCTACTTGGTTGGAAAAAAATGAATTTACCCTTGGTGAGCTCTTTAAATCTGCCGGCTATCAATCAGCTTTTGTTGGAAAATGGCATCTCGATGACCCTGATGATGTCTCAACATGGGCCTATGGTCATGGTTTTGATTATGCAGCTCAAGAACAGTGGACACACAGAAAAGCTAAAAGAAAATTTCCCGTTGGTGGCCTATGGGTCAATGGAGACCAGGAGCTTTTTCCTTACGACTTCAGAGAACATGAATGCAAGGATGATTTTTATACTGATTTCGCATTGAAATTTCTCGATAACAAAGAAACAGATAAACCCTTTTTCCTTTTTATGTCCTATCGTGCCCCTCATTCATTCGAGGGACCCATTCGAGATACTTTATGGTATGCGCAAGAAGATTGGCCGAAGGCTGAACAAGCACAAGCGGCTAAAGTTACCCTACAAGACAAACAGGTGGGACGATTGCTTAATCACCTAGAATCTATCGGTGAGCTGGACAATACAATTGTAATGTACACTAGCGATAATGGTGCGCATTTTGGTGCTGGTGGAAAAGGACACCAACTAGAGTTTTTTGATAGCAATGGCCCGCTCAAAGGAGGGAAACGAGACTTGTATGAAGGGGGGGTTCGCGTTCCTTTATTAACCTATTGGAAAGACAAAATCAAACCCGGTGCTGTCACAGACCATATTTCGGCATTCCAAGACCTTATGCCCACGTTTGCAGAAATCATCGGCGTAGAAATACCTGAGCAAACTGATGGCATTTCTTTTCTACCCCTACTGCTGGGACAAGAACAGGAAAAGCACGAATATTTAAACTGGGAATTTCAATTGAGTGGATGGTTCCAAACCCTGCCCGATGGCGGTTTTAGACAATCTGCAAGAATAGGGTATTGGAAGGGTGTTCGCTATGGTATTGATTCAAAAATTGAACTTTACGATTTGAACAATGACGAATCAGAAACCAACGATCTCGCTGACCAACATCCAGAAATGGTTGCAAGGATCAGTAAAATCTTTGAAAATTCCCGAAATGAATCTTCCGCTTTTCCTTATGGTGGCGTAAAACAAAACCATAAATCAATGGAGCGTTACCCTTAAGGTTAACCTTCAAAAATGATAGGCTTAATTTTATAATAATTTAGCTTATCTCCTTCTCCCCCCTCTGAATTCCATCGCATCTCCCTTGCCAAAGCCATAGCTAAATCCAAGCCTAAAAAAAGTGCCTGCGTAGGAACGATTAATAATATTAAAGTTATTCCTAAGTGCCCTACTCTCTTGAATTCTAGTAGCAAAAATATCCCTGACGCTCAGGTTAATCACTCCTTTTTTGTTCAATACCTTTTTGCGAATTCCAAAATTGATATTTCTACTTGGGCTGACCTGACCATCAATAGTTTTATAGTTAGAGCGATAATCAAAGGCAAACTCCACATCAATTTCTTTTGGGAGCTTTATTTTGGAGGAAATTCGAGTGCTCCAACGCTCCCCTTTAAAATCAAAAGACTGTTCGTTCCAGTATGCTTTTCGGTCAAAGGCGTTGAAATTAAAATCTCCGTTGATTACAATTTTATTTGTCAAATCAAGTTTTCCGTTCATCTCAATTCCGTTAGCTTTTTTAGTTCCCAAATTTTCTGGTTTTCTAACGCTAATATTATCGTTTAGTCTTGATATATATTCAATAACATTTGAGGTAAAAAGCTGGAATAAACTAAAGTTTAAAGACAAACCAGGTATATTATAAATTGCCGAAACTTCATAAGAGTCTGAATATTCAGAGCCGAGATCAGGATTCCCTTGTCTAATATTAAAACTATTGCGAATGTTAAAGAAGGGGTTGAGCTCCCAAAGCCGAGGACGGTATATTCTCCGCGAGTAACCCGCCTGAAGGGAAAGCGAAGTATTTAGTTTAAACGAAGAGTGAAGGGTAGGAAATAGATCCTCAAAGTTCTGATTATTTTTTTGATTGGAATTAACCAAATTAGTCTCAATGGCAGTACTCTCCATTCTCAAACCTAATTTTAGTCCCCATAAATTAGATTCATATGAAGTCGTTCCATATATCCCAAGTACCCGCTGACTAAAGCTAAAAGTATTGGTGAGCCCAGGGTCAACAACCCAAGAACCATTACTGTCGTTTTTAACCTCAAAATCGTTGCTTACATCATTGTCTCCATATTGAGCACCAGCCTCCAATGTCCACTTCTCTGAAAAAGGGTTAGTATAATCAACTTTAAAAACATGTACCGCTTCCCTAAAATAAGTCCGTGTTTGTTGGTCTTTAAATGTTGCAGATCCCAGCACCGTTTTATTTGAAAATTCTGAGGACTGCCTCTTGCTAAAAAGGTTCCCAGTTGCGCTTAAGATTAAATCGTGATCTTCATCATTTAAAAAATCTTTTTTGTAAATCAATTCATATTGATACTTTGGGTTTCCAGCCTCAGTTTTTTCCTCACGGTCCCACTCTGCGACTAAATCATTTTGATTCTCAAAAATTTTAACATTCGTGTTTGACGGTTGCTCCTCGTCTTCAAAAGCGTAAAATCCAGAGACTGTAATCACATTTTGAGGATTAATATAATAATCCGTTCCCAAGATAATGTTGTAAAAAACTTCATTTCGATACTCCCTTCCTTGAGTATGAACGCCTTCTTGGGTTAATAAATTTAAGTTTTTGTTGTTAAATATTGTAGGAAGTTTCCTATAACCAGAACCCAATTGTGTAAAAAGATTAAACCGTTCCGTTCTTTTATTTAAACTTAGCCCTCCGCTATTGTTCAAAGGGCTTCCATAGTTAAGCGAAAAAGAACCATTCAACCCTTTGCGTTCCTCTTTTTTGATAACAATATTGATAATTCCAGCGGTTCCCTCAGCTTCATATTTTGCAGAAGGGTTGGTAATTACCTCAACTTTTTCGATCATGTCCGCCGTAATTGTTCCTAAGGCATTCCCCGAATCACTCGCCAAAACAGAAGGTTTTCCGTTGATTAGAATTTGTACGCCCGAATTACCTCGCAAGCTTATTTGTCCTTCAATACTAACTGTAACAGAAGGCACATTGTCCAAAACCTCCAGAGCGCTCGCCCCTGTCGAGCTTAAATCTTTTCCGACATTAAAAACCCTTTTATCAAGCCTAAACTCCGTTGTCGATTTTTCTCCAACCAGCTCAACCTCCTTTAACATATCTGTTTGCGGTGTCAGTCTAATTTCTCCTAAGTCTACTTCATTGTTTAAGAATTCAAATTCTTTTATGATATAATCCTGATAGCCAATCAAGCTGACTTCAAAAATGACTTCCTCGGAAAAAGTCTCTAATTCAAAAAAACCGTTTTCATCTGAACTGGTACCGTTTATTAACTCCAAAGAGTTTTTATCTCGAATCAATATACTAGCGTAAGCTATTGCAGACTGCGAAAGACTGTCACTAACATATCCCCTAACTTTAATTTCACCATTTTGAGAATAAAGACATTGAGAAGATAGAAGTAACAACGAAAATATGACCCTTTGTATCAACTAATCAATTTAAATTTTGACAAAAATAAGCGCGTATGGTTTAACAAGCACCTGAAAAAATGCTAATCTCAAATAATTAAATGTAAGAATTAAATCGATAATTATTTTTAAAAAATATTTTACATTTAAACATTAGACAACTAATTAAAACATTCTTTTTAATAAGCTGAATTAAATCAATAAAAACCTGATTAATTAAATGAAAAATATTCTTCTTTACATCACCTTCTTGCTGTTGTTAGGCAGTTGTGAAAACTCAACAAAAACTCATGAGGAAAATAGTAACCCTCCTAATATTATTTATATCCTAGCTGACGATCTTGGCTATGGAGATGTTGGGGTTTTTGGGCAAAAAAACTTTCAAACCCCCAATTTGGATCGTTTAGCTAATGGCGGAATGAAATTTCTTCAACATTATTCGGGTTCTACCGTTTGTGCCCCTTCTCGCTCTGCCCTTATGACTGGACAACACACAGGACATACATTTATTCGAGGTAATTCGGAATGGGGTTTTACAATAGAAAAAGAGGGTCAATTCCCTTTGGCTAGCGAAGAAATTACGATTGCTGAAGTACTCAAATCCGCAGGATATGTAACTGGAGCTTTTGGGAAATGGGGACTGGGCTATCCGGGATCAGAAGGAGATCCCACCAACCAAGGTTTTAATGTTTTCTTTGGCTATAACTGCCAGCGTGTAGCACACAACTACTATCCTACCCATCTTTGGGATAATCTTGACAAAGCCCTTTTAGACGGGAATGACGGAAAAACACGCGGGACATATGCCCCTTCGGTGATTCATCAAAAAGCACTTTCATTTTTGGACGACAACAAAGACAAGCCCTTTTTTATGTACTACCCCAACGTGATTCCCCACGCCGAATTAGCGGCTCCTGAAACATACATGGAAAAATACAGAGGCAAGTTCTTGCCCGAAAAAAAATACGTCAAAAAAGGAAGTCCTGACAAATATTCCGTCGGCGGCTACAACTCACAAGAGGAAAGCCATGCTGCTTTTGTCGCAATGGTTCATATACTGGACGAACAAGTGGGTCAAATCATAGACAAAGTTCATGAGCTGGGAATTGCCGAAAACACCTTAATAATATTTTCTTCGGATAATGGTCCTCATCTCGAGGGAGGTGCTGACCCAGACTATTTTGACAGTAACGGCCCACTAAGAGGCTACAAAAGAGACCTCTATGAAGGAGGTATTAGAGTCCCCACTATGGCCTACTGGCCAACACAAATCGCCCCGGGCTCAACCTCAGACCATATCTCCGCATTCTGGGACTTTTTTCCAACCGCAATAGAAATCGCAGGGCTTGAAAAAGATTCGCTTGATATTGATGGAATTTCATTCTTACCCGAACTCAAAGGGGAAAATCAACAAAAACACCCCTATTTGTATTGGGAGTTTATGGAAAGAGGAGGTCGTCAGGCAGTTCGTATGAAACAATGGAAAGGAGTCAAAATGGATATGAGCAAAAATCCCAATGCTCCCATAGCGCTTTATAATGTTGATGAAGATATTGAAGAAAAAAACGATATTGCCAGCCAACATCCTGATATTGTGATGCAAATTGAAAGAATAATGAAGGAAGAACATCTTCCTTCAGAACTTTTTCAATTTCAATTTGAAAAAAACAATACTGATAATTAAAGATTCATATCCGAGAGAATTTGATCTCGATAGGCATTTGGCGTAAGATTCGTTATCCTTTTGAAATTTCTGAAAAAATTGGATAAATTATTAAAGCCACACTCAAAGCATATTGATTTAATATCATCTTCAGTCTCCACCAGTAGTTTGGTTGCATGATTGACTCGGTATTCATTTAAGAATGCGGTAAAAGTTTTATTAGTGCTTTTTTTAAAAAATCTACAAAAAGACTGAGGAGTCATGTAGACTTTATCCGCAATGTCGTCAAGGGCTATCTGTTCCATAAAATTATCCCTGATGTAATTAAAAATAACCTTCAGGCGTTTATTCTCCATTGGACTGCTTATAAATGCATAGCCCTCCGCGTTTAAGATTTGTTTTTCTTTGTGCGTTGCCAAATCGTATAGTATTTTGATAAATGTCAAAAAACTATCTACGTGGGATTCGTATTGTAACCCCTCCATCCTTATCCCGATATCATCCTTTATAGAACCATTAAAAACAATTCCCTTTTTAGAAAGCTCAAGTAGCTGGTTGATTATCTTTAGCTCTTCAAAGTTTTGAAAAGCATCATTAAAAATTCCCTGATTAAACTGAATAACAACTTCTTTCTGACCTTCATCAAACCCTTTGGTGAAACCAGTATGAGGGAGATATGGACCAATTAGAACCAAATCCCCATCGTTGTAATTAGACAAATGCGTACCCACCTGTCTTTTTCCCACACCAGAGTTGATGTATACCAATTCTAACTCAGGGTGATAATGCCATTTTAATTTATTGTTATTAGGTTGATTGGTGTCAAAATAGCCATACTTATATGAGTGCCCTAAGTCAGGTGATATCGATTCATAGTCTGGTTTTAACATCAAGCATTATTTTTCATAAAGTTACAATTTATACTGTATATTATCTATTATGTTGTGAAACAATAATAAAAAAGGGTAATATGGTATGTTTTTAGCTCTTGATTTTGAAAAAAAATCATTTATCTCGTTGACTTTTTGAACATTCTTGCCTAAGAAATTATTTGCTTGATTGATTGTTAAAGACAAGTAACCTTTGTTTTAAAAATTTAACTCAGTATGTTTTACTTTCACTTCATGTTTCAAAAAAAATCTGAGATCACTACCTTTATCTGAGCAAAATATTTTCTTATGCATTTTTATCATCTCAATCTTAAAAAATGGGTTACTTTCTGAGAAACATAATTGTTTACAGTATTATAGTTGTACTGCTACTTTTGGTCTATAAGGCTATTAAAGACATTAAAAAATAGTCCATCCATCGCGTTGCCTTTTCTAAGATTTTAAATACTCCCTATCTTTGCAAAAAAAAGCCTTGAAAAAGAAAAAGCCAGATCAGGTCGTTTGGGACGAAGCACAAGAGGAGTATATGGCAAAACTACTTCCCTATGCCTCCCAAGTGAGTGGCCCCATAATAGAGGTTCCTAACGTTGACGCCTTCAAAAAAAAGGGGGTAGATAAGGTCTCGAAGCAGTTCCAGACCGAGCTGGCTGACTTACAAAAAAAAATTAAAACATTCGTCAAACAAGCTAGCGATACCCAAAAAGTTTATACTGCTAAGTTCAAGTTCGAGCCTCTTGTTGGTGAGACGTATTTTTTATACCAAGGGGAAAAAGAAGACTATTTATCATTAATCCCACCAGAAAACTGGAAAAAAGAGTTTATAGGTGCCTACCGGTTAAACTCAGAATACAAATGGGAACAAGTTGACTGGAAAACTACCTAAAGTTTTGGGTGCCATAACCCATTCCGCTTTCGTCAAAAAATAACCCCACCCCCAGATAAGTGTAATCTCCCATAATGTTTTTATAGTGTGGAGGGCTGTTTTTCCAGCCCAAAACCATACAATCCGCAAGGGTGCTGTTGCTTCGGGTATCTCCGCAGCCAATAACATTTTCAAACCAGGGTGTTTGAGCTATGTTTTCAGCAATCCCATAAAAACTATTTCCCCTTTTTACCCAGGGTTGAACCCCTTTTTTCTCGGCTCGCTCAACAGGGTTTAAACCTTCGTGGTCAACATGTGCGTAAAAGCGCTCTTCAACCATATTTACGCTGTGATATTGTGCCAATTCCATTAATGAGTCTAATGGTTTGAACGCCTTAAGCCCCGCTGAAGCTCTTAATTCATTTGTCTTTTCAAAAATCAATTGACGCATCAAGTCTAGGTCTTTTTGTCCAAAAGACCAATGAGTTATGCAGAGAAGCAATAAAGTAGCTAAAAGTTTTAAGTTGAGTTTTTTTCTCATTTTTTAAAATTAAAAATTATCCCGTGGAATGCCTACTTTTGCTTTAATGAGATTAGAAGAAACACCTCGACAAAAAAAAATTGCTACTGCTATTCAACAAGAGTTGGCAGCCATGCTACAAGGAGCCGTCCGAAAACAAGGGGTGAGTAATCTAGTCCTCTCAATAACTAAAGTCAATGTTACTGTTGATCTTTCATTGGCGAAAGTTTATTTAAGTATTTTTCCTAAAGACAAAGGAGAAATGCACCTCAAAGGAATTCAGGAAAATGCCTTTCAAATCAAACACGATATGGCTACTCGTATGAGAAATCAACTCAGAAAAATGCCAGAGCTTACATTTTATTTAGATGATTCTTTGGACTACGTTGAGGGAATTAAAAATGCTATTAATAAACCCGAAAATCCTCTGAAGGACGCAAAGCTACTCTCGAAAAGACAAAAAAAATAATCAAATGTCTGTTGTTTTAAGAATTGCTTGGCGTTATTTTTTTTCTAAAAGCAGCCAAACAGTAATCAACCGAATCAATAGTATTGCACTGGTTGTCATTGTAGTTGCAACCGCATCATTAATGATTGTACTAAGTGCATTCTCAGGCTTGAAAGCATTCGGGTTGTCTTTTTCAAATGTTTTTGATCCAGATTATAGAATTCTTCCCGCGCAGGGTAAAGCAATATTTACAGATAGCCTGTCTCTGAATTTGTTAAAAGAAATTGAAGGCGTCGAAGCAGTAAGTCCAATACTAGAGGAAAAAGTATTTCTTTCATTTGATGACAAAAGTCAAGTGGCATACCTCAAAGGAGTTCTTCCAGATTACCTGTCAGTTGTTCCCGCTGATTCTCTTGTTGTTGTGGGTGAGTGGCTAATCCCTGACTCAAGTGGCATTGTAACAGGTTATGGTATCGCATCCGCAATGGGTCTAGGTGTCTATGACTACAGTAGCTTTCTTAATATCAGTATTCCCAAAAAGACGTCTCAAAAAAACTTCAGACAAAACCCTTTCTACGCCCAAAAAGCCGTTACAGTAGGTTTGTACCAGATCAGTGAAGACATCGATAAAAAGTATGTTTTTAGTAATATGAGTTTTGCCCGATCACTATTTCAATATCCGCTGGATACCTACTCTGCAATTGAGATCAAAACAAAACAAAACGTCTCGTCCAAAAACCTGATCCAAAAGGCGTATAAAATTTTTGGTGAAAATATCGTCATTAAAGACAGAATACAACTCAATACCGCATTGTACAAAATGTTAAACACTGAAAATATTGCGGTTTACTTAATTTTTACTTTGGTATTAATTATCGCACTTTTTAATGTTGTAGGCGCATTGGTGATGATGATTTTGGATAAAAAACCTCAAATGAAAATTTTAACCGCAATGGGAACACCCTCAAGTAGTTTGAGAAAAATATTTTTTCTTTTAGGAATGTTAATTAGTTTTTTTGGCGGTGGCTTAGGAATTATTATCGCTTCAGCAGCCATTATTATTCAGCAAAATTACCCCTTTCTCTATGTGCCCGGAACCTCCTTGCCTTACCCAGTAAGATGGGAGTTTGAAAACTTTTTACTTGTTTTTTTCACCCTCGCAATTTTGGGTGCTATCGCTTCTGGCTGGGCTAGCAGAGGCGTTAAAAAATAAGCTGTTTACACCCAAATCGGTTCAACCACCTCATTCAAAACGCGGTCGAAAGCATCAAACACTTCTTGAGGATCATTTGCCGTAACCATCGCTGTTCGGTAGGGTTTAAAATTTTGAATTCCCTTAAAATAATTCGTGTAATGGCGTCGGGTTTCTAAAACCCCCAACACTTCGCCTTTCCAGGCAATCGACATCTCCAAATGACGTTTGGCCACCGCAACTCTGTCGCTCAAAGAAGGTTGATCCATATGAGTCCCCGTTTTAAAGTAGTGCTTCACTTGATTAAAAAACCAAGGGTTGCCTATGCTTGCTCTACCAATCATCGCGCCATCTAAACCGTAACGGTCGCGCATCTCTTGAGCGCTTTCTGGTGAATCCACATCTCCGTTCCCAAAAACAGGGATATGCATTCTAGGGTTGTTTTTGACCGCCGCAATAGGTTTCCAGTCGGCATCTCCTTTATACATCTGAGCTCTGGTACGACCATGAATAGAAATCGCTTTAGCACCAGCATCTTGAAGGCGTTCCGCGACCTCGACAATCTTTATAGAATCATGGTCCCAGCCCAATCGAGTTTTGATCGTCAATGGAAGATTTGTATGTTTGACCATCTCAGCGGTGAGCTTAACCATAAGTGGAATATCCCTCAAAATACCTGCGCCAGCTCCTTTACTCACCACTTTTTTCACAGGACACCCAAAGTTAATGTCTATGATATCAGGCTTAGAAGCTTCCACAATTTCAACGGATCGCAACATGGAGTCTAAATTCGCACCAAAAATTTGAATCCCTACTGGGCGTTCTTTTTCGTAAATATCCAGCTTCTGAACACTTTTAGCGGCATCTCTAATTAGCCCCTCACTAGAAATAAACTCGGTGTAGACCACATCAGCACCGTTTTCCTTACATAGGGCGCGGAAGGGAGGATCGCTAACGTCTTCCATTGGAGCCAATAGCAATGGGAAATCTCCTACTTTTATGTCGCCGATTTTGACCACTTTTTATTTTTTTACAAAAATAGCAAAAACCGTCACTATTTTAAGTAAGTATTATAAACCGAAGGTGTTTACTATGTTCGTGGAGAAATCAGTATCCCAAATCTCAGCAACTGTCCCATCCTTCAAATAGTAAATTCTTGGTGGAGAGTCGCCAATCAAATCAAAAAACGTATTCACATCAATAAAATCATAAGGAAAAGATGACTGCGTAATCGATTCAAAGCCCTCAACTGTAGTAGCGCCCTCTTGAAAAAAAAGCACATACAGCTCAGGAAAATTATCGTGTTTACGTTCTAGTTCTCCTAACTCAGTGGCTGCCTCTTGACAGTGCTCACAATCGAGATTAAAAACAGCAACGAGGTTTTCTCCTGCCGAAAGATCTACCCTTCCTTTGGGTTCAAAATGAGTAAAGTTTTCAAAAGGAAAGTCCTCGTGATTCGGCATGGGTAAAAAGGCCCACATGCTCATAATTATAGTAGCTGAAAAACCAATAGGAATGATTTTTTTGATTTTTTTTAGTTCAGCGGTTTTAAATACAGCAAATGCCACTGCCAGCATGATCAAGTTTTTGATGATAGACTGTTCTGGTGTCATTGAAATCATTTCCCCAAAACAACCGCAGTTTTCCGTATCGCCAATAGACCATAAATAAATCAGGTGTACCGTAAAGCCTCCTAAAAGTAAAAAAGTAAAACCCATCAATTGTTTGACATAATATGGGAAAAGCATCAATACCCCCAACGCAAATTCCAAACCGATAAAAAATCGTGCCATATAACCAGCAATATCCCTATCAGGAGCTATCCCCTGATCCATCAAGGTTATTTCAAAAAAGCCTGGGCCAACCGCCTTGGTATATGCCGAAAATAAAAAAGTAACGCCCAGCAGCAGTTGAAGAATTTTTGAGAGTAGTTTCATTTCAAAAAATTTTAGTGAATTTAATGAAAAAAACATCCCTATAAGCGCTGTCTTACCTACTTCTAATCTCTATTGAAAAAGAACAAAAATTTGTACCGCCTTAATTATTTAGCTGAGAAAGGTGGGTAGGTGTCAGTCATAAACGACATATAAAGACCTACTCTGGTTTCCCAACGCAATGTCCCCACTAAAAATTCATGCCAGCTTTCTGGAAACTTTTTAGTAAATAATACAGAGAACCAAGCCAAAATAGATAAAACACTTCCCCAGATGACTCTGAAAAAAAGAATGAAGGCATGAGGAAGAATAACATATATTACTCCAAAAAAGATTCTAATTAATAGCAGTAGCCTACTGACTTTTTCAGGATAAGGTACCTCAAAAGTTACCCGTTCGTCTATTGCTGACAAACCAAAAGCGGGATAATCATCCGCTAAATTGTAAATTCTGGCATAAACTCTTATTCTCCATCTAATCAATTGAACCTGATATTCAAAAATGTGCTCAGGATAACGTCCAGAAAATAAAATCATCCAAAATGCAATAAAAGACAAAACGCCCCCCCAAATAGATAGAAAGAAAAGGATAAAAGCGTGTGGAAGGGCAATGTACAAAGCCCCAAAAAGGGTTCTCAAAATTAACTCAAGTCTAGAATAGGACACCTGAAGTGCTATGGATAGTTTCATGTGTAGTAAAAAGATTTAGGTTGGGAATCTAAATGTAACTTAAATCCTTGTTTATTCAAAATCAAAAATTCACTAAAAGGGGAAAAGCAAGCTTTCAAAATAAGTACCTTTGTCGTGTAGAGGAAAATGACCGAATGAAACACATTAGAAATTTTTGCATCATTGCCCATATAGATCATGGCAAAAGCACCCTAGCCGATCGACTACTTGACTATACTGGTGCCGTGACTTCGCGCGAAAAACAAGACCAGCTACTTGACGATATGGACCTAGAAAGGGAACGCGGAATTACGATCAAGTCGCATGCAATCCAAATGGAATACGAATTTCAAGGTGAGGAATATGTTTTTAATTTAATTGACACCCCTGGTCACGTTGACTTTTCCTACGAAGTATCCCGTTCGATTGCAGCATGTGAGGGTGCATTACTCGTTGTGGACGCTGCTCAAAGTATTCAAGCGCAAACCATCTCCAATCTCTATTTGGCGTTGGAGAACGATTTAGAAATAATCCCAATACTTAACAAAGTAGATTTACCCTCTGCTAACCCAGATGAAGTAACAGATGATATCGTAGACCTATTGGGATGTGATCCGGGAGAAGTCATCCCTGCTTCAGCAAAAACTGGTTTGGGAATAGATAATATTTTAGCGGCGATTATTGCCCGAATTCCTCCTCCGAAAGGAGAAAAAGACGCTCCGCTGCAAGCGCTAATTTTTGATTCTATTTACAACCCTTTTCGCGGTGTAGAAACCTATTTTAGGATTATTAACGGACAGATCAACAAAGGGCAAAAAATAAAGTTTATGGCTACAGGAAAAACCTATTTCGCAGATGAAATAGGAACGCTGAAGCTGAAACAAGCCCCAAAAAAAACCATCTCTGCTGGAGATGTTGGATATCTCATTACAGGGATCAAAGAGGCCAAAGAAGTAAAAGTAGGGGATACCCTTACGGGGACAGATAACCCCACCCAAGATGCCATTGCTGGTTTTGAGGAAGTTAAGCCAATGGTCTTTGCAGGGATTTATCCCGTAGATAATGAGGATTACGAAGAACTTAGGGCAAGCATGGAAAAACTCCAGCTCAACGATGCCTCTCTAGTTTTTGTTCCAGAAAGCTCTGCTGCACTTGGTTTTGGTTTTCGTTGTGGATTTCTAGGTATGCTTCATTTGGAGATTATTCAGGAAAGACTGGAGCGTGAATTCAACATGACTGTTATTACTACAGTGCCTAATGTGTCCTATCATGCTTACACTAAAAAAAATCCTGACGAAATAATCTTGGTCAACAATCCAACCGATTTGCCAGACCCCTCGTTTTTAGATCGTGTTGAGGAACCATATATTAAAGCATCGATTATCACCAAGTCCGATTTTGTGGGGAACGTAATGTCTCTTTGCATTGAAAAACGAGGGGTGATCACTAATCAAACTTATCTAACCACCGAAAGGGTTGAGCTCAACTTTGATATGCCTCTTGCGGAAATTGTGTTTGATTTTTACGATCGCCTTAAAACTGTTTCAAAAGGCTACGCATCTTTTGATTACGCGCCAATTGGAATGCGTGCATCTAAACTAGTGAAAGTTGATATTCTACTCAATGCCAATCCTGTAGATGCACTCTCTGCGCTTATTCATGCCGATAACGCCTATACAATCGGCAAAAAAATGTGCGAAAAATTGAGAGAACTAATCCCCAGACAACAATTTGACATACCCATTCAGGCAGCAATTGGAGCGAAAATTATTTCTCGTGAAACCATTAAGGCTCTACGAAAAGACGTTACCGCAAAATGCTATGGTGGTGATATTACCCGTAAACGAAAGCTGTTGGAGAAACAGAAAAAAGGAAAAAAGAAAATGCGTCAGGTGGGAAGTGTAGAGATTCCTCAACAAGCTTTTATGGCTGTTCTAAAGCTAAATGAATAAACTTTAGCCTTAAATTACTTTGCAAAGATTGGCAAATAAAATATTTTAGTGCAAAACCAATTATCATGTTTCGATTTTCGCACATATTTATTTGTATTCCATTACTAGCTTTCATCAACTGCAATCAAGCTCCGGCTGAAAAAATAAAACCAAACATTGTATTTCTCCTAGCTGACGACCTGGGCTTTGGAGATGTTAATTTCATCGGAGGAGCCACAGAGACCCCCAACCTTAATCGCTTGGCAGAGGAAGGATTATTCTTTAATAGCTTTTATTCGGCAGGGCCTAATTGCTCCCCGTCAAGAGCTGGGTTATTAACTGGAAAAACACCCGAAAAAGTTGGTATCTATAGCTACCGTCCCAGTCATCACCCAATGCACCTGCCTGATCAAGAAATTACCTTAGCAGAGTTATTGAAAACAAAAGGGTATCAAACAGCTCATTTTGGTAAATGGCATCTAGGTGCCTTGGCTAGAGACCCACAGTTAAATCATCCGCAACCAAGTCAACAAGGCTTCGATTACTCTTTCGGGACCGAATCTAATGCTGTTCCTTCTCACCATAATCCCAAAAACTTTGTCCGTAATGGTAATGCGTTAGGAGTAATTGATGGCTACGCTTGCCAAATTGTTGCAAACGAAGGTATCGACTGGCTTAATCAAAGAAATCAAAAGGCGCCTTTCTTTATGTACTTCGCTTTTCATGAGCCCCATGCAGTTGTCGCCTCTCCTCAAGAACTCGTAGATAAATATCAGGATCAACCCGAAAAGGATGCTAAATACCTCGCCAATATTGACCATTTAGATATGGCGATCGGTAGGATTTTAAACTATTTGGAACAAAACGACTTAATAGACAACACAATTATAATGTTTAGCTCAGATAATGGATCCTATCGCGTTGCGTCAAATGGCGGATTAAGAGCAGGCAAAAGCAGTCTTTATGAAGGTGGAATTCACGTTCCAGGAATTATTCGGTGGCCTGAAATTACTACTGAGAAAAAAGTGATTGAAACCAGTGCTGGCTTAGTTGATATTGTGCCTACTGTTTGCGATCTATTACAAATAGATCCGCCAAAGAATTTGGATGGAACCAGTATTTTACCTTTGTTAAGAGGCGAGCCGTTCGAACGCTCGAAACCGCTTTATTGGTTTTTTTACCGCACCGTTCCAGAAATTGCTCTAAGAGTTGGAAATCATATGGTTTTTGGGCTGGATAATGATACCGTGCATAGAACCCATCAATACGCCCTTAAGGACGCTGAATATATTTCATCAATGACTTTAAAAGATTATGAACTTTATAATCTAAAAGACGATTTTTCACAACAAAAGGATATCTTCAAAAATCATCCTGAAAAAGATACATTAAAAGCCTTGATCGATAATCAGCTAATAGAAATTCAAAGTAATCTTTATCCTTGGAAAGAATTGCCAGAATTATTAGAAAGCAGGCAAAAAGTAAAAACAGGCTGGGCTGCATTCAGATAGGTCAAATTCTCTTTTTATTAGATCATAGCATAGCGATTACTCCTGTTCAGTTTAAAAAATTTGTTTTAAATTAATGGTATAAGTATATTAAGCAAAGACTAAATTTATTGCTTTGAAAAAGTTTAAAAAAATACTGGTCGGTTTCGCTTTCTCTCCCAATCTGAAAGCCAATGTTTACGAAGCACTCCGCATGACCTCTTTCTTTGGAGGGGAGCTGGTATTTTTTCACGTTGGAGAAAAAACGACCGAGAAAGTTTCTCGGTTCATGGATTTAGTCAACTCTAGCCCCGTTCAGCCAAAGAAAGTCACTATTCATTGGGAAAGGGGGGATCCTGTAACGACACTACTTAAAGCAAGTGAAGAATTAAACGTAGATCTAATCCTCTTGGGTGCCTTGAAAAGAGAAAATGTCTTGAAATTTTACATGGGTTCTATCGCTCGAAAAATCACTCGAAAGGCTAAGTGTTCAGTATTGTTATTGATTAATCCGTCTGTCGAAAGACACCCCTGTCAGCATATCGTAGTCAATGGATTTGAAAGTCCTCAAACCAAGGCAACTATAGAGGTAGCGTTTAATGTAGCTAATGCTCTTGGTGCCAAAAAAATATCGCTAGTTGAGGAAATTAGCAGGTCTAAAGTCGCTGTTAGCGTTGATGATGACCGAAGCCTCCGTCGTGCTACGCTGAAAAAAGAAAAACTCAGAAGACAAGAACAAATCCGTGTCAAAGATGTGGTTAAAAAGCTACCTTCAAAATTAACAGAAGGAGTCAACTGGACTACGCAAAGTATCTTTGGAAGAAGAGGATACTCAATCGGACATTATGCCAGGGTGGTGCGAGCTGATCTTTTGATCATGAATGCGGAAGAAAACTTGGGCTTTTTTGATCGGCTTTTTACCCATGATATAGAACATATTCTGGCAGAGCTACCAACCGACGTATTAATCGTAAATGCAAAAAGCCATGAGTAAACCTCAGTCGATAAAACAATTCATGGGAGACTTGCCAAAGAATATTTTTTCTGGCTTTGTCGTTTCACTTATCGCGCTTCCTTTGGGCTTAGGGCTGGCTTTGGCGTCTGAGGCTCCGCCAATTGCCGGAATTATCGCTGCAATTGTTGGTGGGATGGTCGTTTCAATCATCGGTGGGTCTCACCTCACAATCACTGGGCCGGGTAACGGACTTGTAATTGTGATTCTCTCAGCAATTGTAGGTCTAGGAGAGGGCGATTTGTATCAGGGTTATCTTTATACTTTGGCGGCCATTATCATATCAGGAGTTTTACTGTTTCTATTTGGTCTTTTTCGGTTAGGTAGGCTCAGTGAGTTTTTTCCTTCTACAGCGCTTCAGGGAATGTTAGCCGCCATCGGCATCGGAATTTTAGCCAAACAATTTCACGTTATGCTGGGCTTTACTCAAATCAAAGGAAATACCATTACCCAGTTGGCGCTTATTCCAGAGTCGATTAAAAATCTATTCATCAACCCTTCCTTCGAATTTTTATTGGCAAGTGGAATTGGGGTTTTGAGTCTAATTTTTCTGTTTCTATATTCTCGAATCCGAAACCCTATTTTTCATCTCATCCCCGCACCTATGTGGGTCGTTATTGGTTCTATCGCAGTGATTTATTATTACGACCTGATTAAAAACACTCCCCAAATCCTTGATCCCACGTTAATGATTACCTTACCCGAAAACCTCCTCGGTTCACTGCCCAGACCAAATTTTGGAAAAACCCTTAACGCAGATTTTATAAGCCACACGCTCTCCATAACGTTGGTCGCCGTCATTGAGTCACTATTGAGTATAAAGGCTGTTGACAAATTAGATCCCCTTAAAAGACGTTCTAATATCAATAAAGATCTCCGGGCGCTGGGAATCGCGACAGGGATAAGTGGTTTTCTAGGCGGTTTAAATGTTGTGACTGTAATTGCTAGGAGCTCTGTAAACGTAAACAATGGAGGAAACAATCGTTCAGCTAATTTTTTCCATGCTGCGTTTTTGGTCATTTTTATTCTCCTTTTTGCTGAGCAAATTCAGCGAATTCCACTACCCGCACTTGCTGCTATTCTCGTCTATACTGGCTACAAATTAGCAGCGCCAGAGAATTTGTTAAAGATTTATAGAGTGGGAAAAGAACAGGCTATCATCTTCTTGATTACCCTAATTGCCACTTTAATGACAAGTCTTACAACGGGGATACTTCTCGGTATTTTAGCCACACTATTAGTACACATATTCCTTAATAAAAGCAGCGTGCTTTTCTCCCAAAACTGGCTTAAGCCGAACGTTCTTATGTACTTGGAAGAAGAGTCTGGTAACTATTATGTAAGCGTCAAGAACTTCTGTAGCTTCATCAATTTCTTTAAGCTCAAGGCCAAGCTGGACGAAATTCCTCCTAATGAGCATGCGATTGTAGATTTTTCCATGTGTGAATTTGTCGATCATACCGTAATGGAAGGGATTAATGATTACAGTAGAGGTTTTTCCAGAAAGGGGGGTGTTTTTGAAATTATCGGACTAGATGTTCATGAGGCGGGCACTGAACATCCGTTTGCAATTAGAAAAAACTTACCCGAAAAGTCCTTTATAAGTTCTGGCATTACGCTTACCAAAAGACAAAAACTACTTCAAGAACTCTCCGATGTCTTAAACTGGAACTACTTGCCAGATCCTATTTCGAACTATGGGGATTTAGAGGAGTTCCTCTACTTTAAAAGAAAATGGGTTAACTTCAGTTACAATTCTCTTGTTAGTAAAAACAAGGATTCGCTGCTGTTTGACTTGTCCTATGGCGAAGGTGCCTTTATTGTTAAAGAGGATTTAAAATCTACCTTTTTACAAATTAAAGCGCCCCTAAAGATGCCTGTTTTCGTTCTTGACAAAGAGAATTTAATGTCCTCTCTCTACTCCCTGTCTGGGCTTCAAGACATTGATTTTAAAAAACATAATGATTTTTCAAAAAGATTTTTCTTAAGTGGAGAAGATAAAAAAGCAATTCGTGCCTTCTTCACAAAAGATTTAATTTTCTTTTTTGAAAGCCATCCCTTGTATTATATTGAGTCTAAAGGAGATAGCATACTAATCCGCGGTAAAGAAAGGCTTGCTAGTATTCAAGAAATAAAACAGATGTTGGCGTTTTCTGAGCAGTTTCTCAAGCTGCTTGAGGCCAAAAAAGGGTAAACAATACCTTTTATTCAAGCCCATCATATAAATTTGTATCACTTCAATTTTAACACAATGAAAAAGACACTTCTTAATTTTGCTTTGGTTTGCGCGGTTGCGAGCCTTTCAGCGCAACAACAAAAAACAATTGGTTCTGTAGAACGGCTAGGTCCGGAAATGGATTTATACGTGCCCAAAGATGCAGTAATAGAGATACTTGCCGAAGGTTTCGGTTGGTCTGAGGGTCCCTTGTGGGTTAATGAGCTCAATGCGCTATTGTTTTCCGATGTTCCCATGAATAAAATTTATCGTTGGGATGAAAAAAAT
>CENP01050782.1_pt1 | contig 19363 bp, 18 predicted proteins | sample 361281 | NCBI WGS metagenome assembly CENP01 (sample SAMEA2591122, study PRJEB7988) | marine metagenome | biome: marine biome (ENVO:00000447); feature: deep chlorophyll maximum layer (ENVO:xxxxxxxx); material: saline water (ENVO:00002010), including plankton (ENVO:xxxxxxxx) | depth 70 m | reverse complement strand
AAGCCATTTGCTGAGGCTGCTGGATAGGAGCCATTTGCTGAGGTTGCGTGCCAGGTAATAATTGTGTGTAAGACTGAACTTGATTATCACCTAATATTGATTGGCTCTCCGATTTTTTAGAAACCGCAGGAAATTGTCTCCAGGTATGCCCACAATTAAAGCATCTGACAGACCTACCCTCCATACCAATGGAAATACCATCAATACTAAATGAGGTAGAACAAGAGGGGCAAAAAAGATACATTTTCCACCATTTAAGTAAAACTTGTTATAATTATAGAAAAATGGCAATCCTAAAGCAAGCCGTGCTGGACGAAAGGCCCATTACCGTGTCATTGTTATACATTTTAAACTTAACAAATAAAGATGAAAATTTTATTAAATGACCGAAGTTATTAAATTTGAGAGTGTCGGATTACGCTATGGGCTTGGTCCAGAAGTTTTACAAGATATTACTTTTAGCCTTGAAAAAGCATCTTTCCATTTCTTGATTGGCCCGAGTGGCGCGGGCAAATCATCTTTATTACGATTGATGTATTTAGCTCATCGACAAACCCGTGGCATTATTTCTTTATTTGGAAGAGATACAGCTAGCTTACCAAGAGCTGAATTACCAAAATTACGACGACGTATTGGAGTTATGTTTCAAGATTTCAGATTGCTCCCCCATCTAACAGCATTTGATAATGTGGCATTACCACTTAGAGTGGCTGGAGTGAAAGAGTCAAAAATTAAACATTATGTTGAGGAACTTCTTGCTTGGGTAGATTTAGAAAATCATATGGACGTGCGACCACCCACAATGTCTGGTGGTCAACAACAACGAATTGCTATCGCAAGAGCCGTAATAGCACGTCCCAAAATACTTTATGCTGATGAACCAACTGGCAATGTTGATGACAGAATTGCGTCCCGCCTAATGCATCTTTTTGATGAGTTAAACAAACTGGGTACTACCGTTATTATTGCCACTCACAATGAAGCAATAATACAAGAATTTCGACGCCCAATTCTACGAATCGAATCTGGCCGTCTTACTTTAGTTCCATTGGAAAAAAATAAAAAATTATCTAATAATACGACTGACGTTAAACGAGCAACTCAATTATTAGAATCGCTTAACCCAGAATAATGAGGATTGAATGAGCTTTCGGCAAACGAATCTTGCTTTAGCAAAAGATGACACTAACAGGTTTCTACCTTGGTTAATCGCTTTTATGTCACTGTTAGCTATATTATCAGTTGCTGGATTTCTTTTGCTTAAACAGGTTTCAGACCTATTTGAATACAACAGTAGTGACACTATGACCATTCAGGTACCATCGGGAAATAGTGAAAAACGAACGAACAAAAAAATAACGGAAGTAATAAATATTCTTAAAGGAACCGATGGTATTGTAAAAGTTTCCTTAATACCCAAAGTTGAGGTTGTAAAATTACTAAAACCTTGGCTAGGATCAATTTCGCAATCACAAACTTTACCATTACCCCGAATAATTGATATTCAGATAGATAGGGGTTTAATAATTTCCTCAGAAAAAATAAATGGTTTATTGAACTCCATCAGTCCTGACATAACTGTTGATGATCACAGTATTTGGCTTATAGGACTGGTTAAAACCCTTCAATCGGCCGAAATTACAGCCTTATTTATACTACTTCTCATAATACTGGTAATAATTGGTACGGTAATATTCACAACACGAACTGGCATGGGAATTCACAAGCAAACAATTGAAGTTCTTCACTTTGTCGGTGCACACGATGATTTTATTGCACGTCAGTTTGCTATTCGTGGATTAATTGTTGGATTGCAGGGCGGACTAATAGGCTTTTTATTCGCAGTTCCCATACTATATCTTTTTGATCACCTTTTGCAAAACCTCGAAGAGGGTTTCCTACCTAAGGCTGAAGTTAATATATTAGTCTGGTTTAGTATCGTTCTTGTAGTACCGATTATATCCTCAATTACTATGTTTACAGCAAGAAGAACGGTCCTAAAATCTCTAAAAAAGATGCTTTGAGTGCTTCGGGTGAAAAAATATAAGGTCCATAAAGCGAGACCACGTTCAAAAATAATAATGATAATGTTCGTTTTATTAATAACTCTTTTTTTAGGACTTTTTGACTTCTTAGGAAAAATTCCTAGTAAAAACTCTGAGATAAGCAACGATCAATCTGACGGAATCGTCGTTTTAACAGGTGGCAACAATCGACTTAAACAAGGCATTAAACTTCTTATTAATAAAAAAGCTAAGAAACTTTTTATATCCGGCGTGTACCGGGGTAATGATGTGAGACGCTTATTAGCTGCCCAGAAACAAAATCCTGATGAAGTGCTATGTTGTATCAATATAGGATATAGCGCAACTTCAACGCATGGGAATGCGGAAGAGACGAATGAGTGGGTAAGGAGCTTGGGGTACAAATCAATACGTCTGGTGACAGCAAATTATCATATGCCACGAAGCCTTGTTTTATTTAGCTCAGAAATGCCAGAAATTAAAATCATACCACATCCTGTTTACCCACCAAAATTTAAATATAGTCAATGGTGGCTATCAAGTAGAACAATAAATCTCGTTCTTAGTGAATATTTTAAATATATTATTGCGAATTTTATTTCTTTTTCTAATATAAGAAGTATAACGACGAGGTTCAACTTTTAATAATGCAGCTTGCTCGGAGCGTTATTTTTAATTTTTTATTCCATGCGTGGACAGGTTTGACCGTACTATTGTTATGGTTAGCGATTCCCCTATCACCCTCAAAATTTCGAACAGTTATTTCAATTTGGCCAAAAGGTTGTTTTCTGATGCTAAAACTTCTTAAAATAGAGTTTGAAATCAGGGGAGAAAACAATATTGCCGACGAACCAGTACTATATGCCGTAAAACACCAGTCTGTCTGGGAGACCATCTTTTTCCTTTGGCATAACAAAGAAAATGCTTATGTGATGAAGTCAGAACTAGCCAGAATTCCCTTTTGGGGATGGTATATGGAAAGAGCTGCACATATACTAGTTGATCGAAAGGGCGGAATAAAATCAATGAAAGGTATGCTAGAAAAAGCATTATCAATAAAAGAAACTTCGCGATCTATCGTTATTTTTCCAGAGGGAACAAGGATGCCGCCGGGAACTATGGGCAAATTACACCCTGGAGTAGCAGCATTATATAAACACCTAAATATTTCAGTTGTTCCAGTTGCTGTTAATTCTGGATTACTTTGGCCCCGCAGACAATTTAAAAAGAAACAGGGCAAAATTATTATTGAGTTCCTAAATCCTATACCGTCTGGTATGGAAAAGAGAAAATTTCTAACGGAACTTAGTAAGATAATTTATGCGGCAACGCTTAGGCTAGAAAAAGAAGGTGGATATAAAAATATCCAATAAAACTCAGACTCAATAATTGATTTTTTTTTCTATCTTCAGGGACGAAATATAAACTGGAATATCATTCTTCTTCCACACTTTATACTTTTTCATTATACCTAAAAATATTCCATTCTCAGAAAAACTCTCAAACCATTGTCCAAGAAATTTATATGATTGAGAATAAAACCACTGCTTATCAGTATTTATAAATTGCCGGATGAATGGTGCAATCGCATAATCAGCTAGGGACGGTACTTTTCCAAAAAGGTAAGCATTTTTTTCTAATAATCCATCTAACTTAGAAATAAATTTCTCGCCTTCATATCTAAATTCCTTGTGATCCAAATCGCTAAACCGATTTGGGTACTTATACCTGTCTAAATTATATTTAAAATCTCCATCATTTATTTTTATTAATTGCAACATATCTTCCAAGCTCCCATGCTCAGGGGTCAACCATCCAAAAGGATCGTTCTTATTTAATGCCCAGAGCATGATATCGAGACTTTGATCTATGACTCCCAGATCTGGGACTTCGAGGACCGGCACAGTGGCTTTTGATGAAATTTCTGTTAATTCGGGAGGTTTATCCCTCAGCAAAACTTCACGTAATTCATAGACTTGCACACTAACACTCAGAGCCATCCTCGCTCTCATGGCATAGGGGCACCTTCGGAAACTGTATAGGATCGGTACCCGCGTCATTTTTTTATTAGCCCTCTAATCCTTGATAGCTGGCTGGCTCCAAGATGTTTCTGTTTTCGTTTTATCGCTAACTCAATTTGCTTTTGTCGTTCCGCGAAGCGGCCTCTTCTCTCCTCAGATATTTTGCCAAAACACTTTGGGCAACTAATCCCAAGTCGATAATAAGGTGACAACTTATCCTCTTCATTAATCGCGTTCCGACACGCATGACATAGATCATAAGGCCCAACTTTTAAACCATGACCAACAGATACCCGTTGGTCAAAAACAAAACATTCGCCACGCCACAAACTTTTTTCCTCTGGAATCGTCTCAAGATATTTTAGAATACCACCTTCTAGGTGAAAGACATCTTTAAAACCAAGATCTTTCATAAAAGCGGTAGATTTCTCGCATCTAATCCCACCAGTACAAAACATAGCAACCTTTTTTCTGCTTAACATTTTCTTGTTCTGCTTAATCCAAGTAGGTAATTCTCTAAATGAGTTTGTTTCGGGGTTAATCGCATCAGAAAAAGTACCAATCTCGACTTCATAGTTATTTCTTGTATCTACGACAATCACATCTGGATCAGAAATTAAATCGTTCCATTCTTCTGGTTTTACATAGGTTCCCGAAATGCTGCTGGGGTTAATATTACTAACACCCATCGCTACAATTTCACTTTTCAATCTCACTTTCATTCTAAAAAATGGAGGCTTTTCGGCATAAGACTCTTTGTGAACTAAATTTTTTAAGCGTTCATCATTTCGAATAAAACTTAATATGTCAGAAATAGCACTAGAAGATCCTGAAATGGTGCCATTTATACCCTCGCTAGCCAATAATATTGTTCCCAAAAGGCCTAAACTATTGCACTTATCTAATAATAAGTTTTTATATACTGAAATATCATCTAGTTTAGTAAAATGATAAAATGCAGCCACGCAAATCCTAGTCATCTGGATATTCGCCTGATATAGCCATTTTAATATCTGAGTTAGCTTTTTTCAGGACTTCCCCCCATCTGCCAGATGTAGCTCCACCATCAATAACCAGATCTTGAGCGGTTATAAAGCTAGCTTCATCGCTACATAAAAATAAAACCGCATTTGCTATATCCTCTGATACACCAGCACGAGGGATAGGCTGGCGGCTTTTAAATACTTTCGCTACTCTTTTTGCGACATCATCTGCTTCGCTGTCTGTCATTCCCCTACTTTTTCCAAATATACCTGTCGCTATACCACCTGGGGAAACTGTATTAACACGAATTTTACTCTCGGCCACTTCAATAGCCACACTTCGTGTTAAGCTAACCACGGCTGCTTTAAGAGCACTGTACAAGTGTGAAGAAAAGCCACCCAAAGTTGCAGCAACACTGGCATTTGCCACAATAGATCCTCCACCGCTCGCTTTCATTTCGGGTATCACGTGTTTATAACAAAAAAATACATTTTTAACCAAAATATCAACTGCACTTTCAAACTCACTAACTTCAATATCTGTAATACTTTTTAAGACACCACCTGCGCCAGCATTTGAAAAAAATGCATCTATTCTGCCAAACCGACCAACAGTTTCTGCAATAAGGTTTTTAATATCTACTTCTTTAGTCACATCGGTCTTAATAAAAAAAGAGCGCTTCCCAAGTTTCTTTTGAATAAATTCTCCTTCATCAGCGCGTCTCGCGGCCAAGATGGTAAAAGCGCCTTCCTCGATAAAACGTTCAGCAGTTTTAAGTCCGATACCACTTGTAGCACCCGTAATAATAGCCACTTTCTTGTCAAGTCGAAGCATTTTTCCTCCGTATAATTAGTAAAATTAATATTGCTAATTAATCCAAATATCAATAGTGAGGGGGACGTTGTTCATGCTGATCAGACTGAATACTCTCAACAACACGCAGAACCTTATCTTCCAAACCATTAACTATTTTTAATAATTTATCAATTTGTTCCCATTGCTGCAAAATGCTCTCATTAAGATCTGATATAATAGATTCCTGATGCACAAAACGCGTTTCAAGCTCGATAATCCTAGATTCTATTTTTGGCATACCCATGGTTACAAAGTCCTTATCAAACTTATAAAATCAAGTACTACTAGTATAATGAAATACCTAATATAGAAATACTCAAATGGAAATAAATTTCATATTTCCATTAGTAGCATTACAAGTTAGTTTAAATCTCTATATTTTATGATTAGAAAGACAACATAAAAAATAGAAAAAGTGCCTTTTTTCTGTAACTAAAATTTTTTAAACTAAATAAAAAGGAGATACCAATAAATGAACTGGGATGATCGTCGCCTGAGGTTCAGAAAAATAATGGAACAAGAAATATGCGAGAATCCAGCTTCGGTTTTTGATCCAATTTCGGGTCGAATAGCAGAGGAACTTGAATATAAGGTTGGAATTTTTGCTGGATCAATAGCTTCAGTGACCATTCTTGGAGATCCTGATTTATTATTAATCACGTTATCAGAATTCTCTGACCAGGCGCACCGTATTAGCCGTTCAAATAAATTACCCCTCCTCGTTGATGCAGACCATGGCTATGGGAATGCTCTAAATGTAAGACGAACGGTTCAAGAACTGGAAACATCAGGGGTGGCGGCTTTGACAATTGAAGATACAGAATTACCAATATCCTATGGAGCTTATAATAACCCCAGTTTACTTAGCATTGATGAAGGAATTGGTAAAATGAAAGCTGCAATTGAAGCTCGCGAGGATCCTAACCTCTCTATTATAGCTAGAACAAGTGCGTTTCAATTATCGAATGACGAAGATGCAATCAACCGGGCAAAGGCTTACGAAAATGCAGGGGTTGACGCTATTTTCTTTGCTGGGATTGATAAAAAAGAACAACTTGAAGAATTAAGCAATAATACTTCAATACCAATATTTATAGCTCCGACAGGCAACGAACTCTATGATAAGACCTACCTAGCATCAAAAAACGTCAAGATTTGTCTTATTGGACATCACCCTTTAAAGGCTTCCATTCAGGCGGTTTATGATACGCTTAAATCACTCAAAGATGGCGTTCCAACCACGGAACTGAAAAATATAGCCTCGAGAGAATTAATAGATAAAGTAATCAAAAAAGGTAAATATGAAGCCTTAATAAAGAGATATCTTTGAGTTATATAATTGGACTATTTTATTGTCTATCCATTAGGGATACCAAGTAATTGAATTTAGAAATAGAATACTAATGTCAAAATCTTTTTTCCGAAAAGTCGCTTATGGCTTAAATATTGAGACAGAGTTACCCAACAGCCCATTGGATTGGGCCATTAGTCAGATACAAAATGTTGCGCCTGTTGCCTGGAGTGGTAACATTCCTACAGGGGAGAGTTTACTTAAAAAAAATGCCAGCTTTATATACGAAAACCGAAAAGTACTTAGGGTCCGATACAAGAATGATGCCCTAGGATATAGAAATGCTCGACGCGAATTGAAATTCAAGTTGGGAAAAGAATATCATGAATATTTAGAATATGCCATTCGACATAGTACTGCATTGAAAAACAAAGCTCCCGTTTATGAGCGATTTGTAAATTTTTGGGCGAATCATTTTGCGATAACAGATAAAGATGAGCTTCCCAACTATATTACTGGCGCCATGCATAGAGAAATTATACGACCGGCCTTGACGGGGAGTTTTGAAGACCTTCTCTTCAATACAACTACTTCATGGGCTATGATACATAACCTTGATAATTCTAAGTCCATAGGACCGGATTCCAGAAAAGCTCAATACCGATCACAGCGCGGCAAAACCGTTACTATCAATGAAAATCATGCCAGAGAATTGCTAGAGTTACACACGGTTTCTCCAAATGCTGGATATAACCAGGGTGATGTTGTCCAACTCACATATTTGATGACTGGCTGGAGACATCCTCACTCAAAGGATCGTTTAGAATGCAACCCGGTAACCTTTGACTGGCATTTTCATCAACCAGGTTCCTTTAAAATATTGGGGAGAACCTACGATGACGGAGGGGGGGATGGAGAATCAATGTTACGAGATGTCATTAGAGAATTGGCTCAACATGAACATTGCAGAAAATTTATATCTTTCAAATTATGCCGACACTTTATTACAGATTATCCAACAGATGAAATGGTAAAACCCGTTATAATGGCATGGGAAGATACAAATGGTAACCTAAAGAGTATACATGAAGCTGTTTTGAACCAGGCTTTCAAATATTCAGAAAATCATCCAAAATTTCAGAATCCCGAAGACTGGTTCTTACAAGTCGCTAATTTATGGGAACTATCTTGGCCAGCATCAGAGAAGGATATGCAATATAATTTCAAAGAAAGGCCTAATAAAAAAATGCGTCGAGTAAGAGGTGTTCTAAAGCAACTTGGTCACCTTCCTTTCAGACCCAAACAACCAAATGGGTTTAGTGATCTCGAAGCTGACTGGCTGTCACCGGAACTCCTTCTGCGTCGAATTAGTTTACTCAATACAATCGCTAACCATCGAAGGGCTAATTTCCAGCCAAAACTAAAGATAGAAAAAATACCTGAATTAATTGAGAAAAATTTTGACAATCACCGCGAAATTCTAGCCTTAATTGGGCAATCTAGCTACGCTTCAGATAAATTTATTTCGTTATTTGCTAGTAAATGGATGTTGAGAGCATGACAATATCGAGACGAACATTTTTACGCAACTCTGCTGGAGTCACTTTTGGGGCAGGAAGCATTTTTCTCTCAGGGGCTTCCAATTTGTTAGGTAACTCTCTAAATAATAAAAAGAAATTAGTAGTAATAATGGCAAGGGGTGGATTAGACGGTTTAACGGCTGTTCCCCCTCTAAATAACCAACAATACCAAGATGCAAGACCAAATATTGTTGTTAATGATCCGATTAAGCTAACAAGCGACTTTGTCTTGCATCCTGAACTAAGATCTTTTTCAAAATTGTGGTCTGAAAATAAAGCCGCAATTGTTCATGCGACCAGTATACCATATACGGATCGATCACATTTCGATGGACAAAATTTAATGGAGAGTGGCGGCCGCGTTCCCTATAAAGAGAAAACAGGTTGGCTTGGACGGGGCATTGACGAAGCTGGTCTCGAGGGTATTTCTGTTTCACTTCCTATTCCACTTTTACTTCGAGGTAAAAATAATTCTGATAGTTATTTTCCTTCAAGATTAAAAAAAGCATCCAATGCAACTATGGCGCTGTTATCAGAGCATTATAAAAATGATACAAACTTAAAACGAGCAATGGATCGACTTCAAACTAGGCCGATTTCTATGACCGAAGGTATGATGGGTAGAGTTAAAAATCATAAAGACTTTGGTTTTCTATCAAATATAGCTGGTAATCAAATGACTAAAGAGAATGGACCACAGGTCGCGATATTTGAAGTCTTTGGATTTGATACACATGCTGCTCAAGGAGGTCAAAAAGGCCTTCACGCTGAAAAATTGAGTATGATCGATGATATTTTTGATGGGTTACAAAAAAGCTTGGGTAACCAATTTGAAAATACATTAATTCTAACGTTAACTGAGTTTGGAAGAACTTTAAAGCAAAATGGTGGGTATGGATCTGAACACGGTTATGGAACCGCTGTTCTAATGGCAGGTGGATTAATTAAAAAAGCGCAAATCCATTCTGACTGGCCCGGATTAAAATCTACTAATCTTTTTGAGGGTAGAGATTTATTATCAACAATTGATGCCCGATCCATTTATTGTTCTGCCATGTCGATTTGTTTTAATATTGAATTTAAGAGATTACAAAAGAATGTGTTCTGGAATGAGCCACTCACCAACCTAACCGAGACCTTATTCAAAGCATAAATGAATAAGTTTACTAAAAAACTTGGAGAGAATATACACTAATGACGCGGTAAAGTACTTTAAAATTTCAAAATTCAATTGAATAATTAATACTAGAAATATTCGTATTTATTGTTGATAAAAAAGCTTTAAAATAAGTACGTGTTCTAACAAATGGAACGTTAATGTTATGGTCAATTAAATTTTGATTTGAAAAAAGTTTTAGAAAACATGCGTGTAGTATTTAAATTTATTATAATTTTAGTTTTAAGCTTATCATCTATCATATTTTTCTTTGGTACCTACGAGCCCGATAATTTAGAAATAAACTTTAACCAACAAAACATCTACCCTGACATTGCGGGTTATTTAAAAGAAAAAGAAAACCGCTTCCCTGATATTATCCCCGAGGTGAAAAAAAGGGTGATCTGGTTAAAACCTAATAGAAAAAAAACCCCATTCTCAATCGTTTATATACATGGATTTTCGGCAACCTCGGAGGAAATTAGACCAGTACCCGATAACATAGCCAATATTCTAGGGGCAAATTTGTTTTTTACTCGATTAACCGGCCATGGTCGAGGACAGAATGCTATGAGCCGAGCAAATATTAAAGATTGGATGTTAGATATAGCTGAAGCAATAGAAATAGGACGCCGTATTGGAGAGCGAACTATTTTAATCGCTTCATCAACAGGAGGCACTATCGCAACAGCTGCGGCTTTAAACCCTAAAATAGCTACTCACATAGACGGCTTAATATTAGTATCGCCGAACTTTGGCATAAATAATGTATTTGCAAGCATGTTAACTTGGCCATCTGCTAGACTATGGGTGCCCCTCATAATTGGTAAAACTCAAAATAGTAAAATACGCAATAAATTGCATGCAAAATATTGGACGACGAAATACCCAACAGCTGCATTATTTCCAATGGCCGCGATAGTAAAGAAAGTCACTAAACAAGATTTCTCTAGGATAAAGATCCCAACTTTATTTTATTTTTCCTATCAAGATAAGGTTGTAGATCCATTTCAAATAAAGAAAATTGCTGATAATTGGGGAGGAAAAAATAAAATTATAAATGTAAAAATGACTTCAAAAGATGACCAGAATTCTCATATTTTAGCAGGGGATATTGTTTCACCAACACAGACCGATTATGCCGAAAGTAAAATGTTACAGTGGATTAATGCAACTTTCAACTTGCTCCCATAGTCTTTTGCAGTGCGCGCGACCAAATAACTTAATTAAGTCGAGTATTTATCACATCAGCATTATAACTCGCTCTACAAACCACCAACCACCAAACAAAGCGATGATAATAGAACCAGGTATTTGTATTACTGAGCGATAATAAATACTATTACCAAACCATGATGCAATTCCAATATAGGCAAGTAATATTATGCCCAATTGACCTATTTCAACTCCAACATTAAATGCTATTAAACTGGTTATAAATTGACCCTGACTGAGTCCAATTTCATTTAAAACAGATGCAAATCCAAGACCATGTAGTAACCCAAAAATAAATATAACAATCAATCGCGAAGGACCCAATTGGACTCGAAATATATTTTCAATGGCGACGTAACAAATTGATAGCGCAATTAAAGGTTCAACAATCCCAGCAGAAACATGGATTATATTAAGACTAGCAAGAGCAAGTGTCACGGTGTGGGCGAAGGTAAAAAGTGTAACTTGCCAAGCTAACTTCGATAATTTATGGCTAAACAGGAATAACCCTAGCACAAATAGAATATGATCAAGACCCTTAGGTACAATATGAGTTATACCCAATTCAATGTATGTTAATACTGTCGAGGCAACAGTAATTGATTTGCTGCCAAGGCGACCAATAGGGCCACTTTTCTGTCCTGGTTTCAGGTAACCTGTATATAGTTTGTCTTTAGCTATGGTGTCAGATGCAACTTGCCTTACAATTAATGGCCCTAACTTTGGCTCCCAACTAATTCTTATCGTATCACTATCATCTTGCAATTCAGCTGAAAACGTCAACAAACTATACCTAGGCAGTGATAAATCAGAACTATTTCGAACTTTAACTTTTATTAGATTCAATGCTAGTGGTTGAGCATTGCTCTCAACAGTTACCATATTAATAAACTTATTGGACTTATCTCTGAATTTTTTTGCTAAAACATTACCTGCAAAAGCGCGGTATGCATCATAATCCGATGAATTTGTTGAAAGGTCAGTATTTTTAATAGCTGAAGCATTTATATCAGCTAAAAATATCTCAAGATTTAATTCTAACTTAATTAAAACTTCTTCTGATTTTATTTGAATATTAGCTATTGCGGGTCTAATCTCGTGCGAACTTAGTCGCGATTGACTGCCCAGCACAATAAACAATAATAAAAGAAAAACTATCTTAATTAGAATTGACGACGGGCTGATGAGATATAATAATTTTTCGGCCATCTGATGATACCCACTTGTATATTTAAGGATCAAATATGTTCCCCGTATATGGAAAATTAATAATTTTTGCAAATATCTTTTTTATAATTGCTATCGACATACCTTCTTTAAAGAGTCATGAGTTTTGGATTGAACCGGAAGATTATATAATAAAAATAGGTAAACCACTGATTGCGAACCTTCGAATTGGCCAGAATTTCAAAGGTGACGATTTAGTTTTTAATGAAAATGACTTTGATACCTTCACAATTATATCAGGTAATAAGATCAAGCAGGTCACTGGCCGCCTTGGAGACCGCCCGCCATTAAACGAAGTTATGGATAACTTAGGGCTCTGTATTATTGTTCACCAAAGTAAACCAACATACCTTACTTATTATGAATTTGATAAATTTAAGACTTTTTCGACAGAAAAAGGATTCCCTGATATACCAGAAATACATATCAAACGGGGCTTACCGAGAGAAGGGTTCTCAGAAAGGTACACTCGATTTGCAAAAAGTTTAGTCCTTGTGGATAAATATTTAGGCTCTGATAAACGAATTGGTTTAGAGTTAGAATTTGTTATGAGTACTGCTAGTCTCTCAAGAATCGACGAACCAATCAGATTTAAACTTTATTATAAGGGTCAATTATATCCAAATGCCTATGTGGAAGTATTTACAAAAGATATCCAAGGAGTGGTTAAAAATAGCACTTATGTTACTGACCTAAAAGGTGGAATTCAGATTAAGTATATCCCAAACACGACTTCCCTCATTAATGCAGTAGTTATAAAATCTATTGACCCAGACACCAATTCTGAGGGTGCCGTGTGGGAATCTCTATGGGCCTCTACCACATTCCACACACCTCTCCATAATTCCAAATAGGCTTTATATTAAATCTGGCAATGGACAGCGTGTTTCCTATTTAATTCAAGTAATTACGCTTATACAAATGCGCCAAACGAGAAAGCAGCATTGCAAATAGCATCTTCATCAAGATCAAAGTGTGTATATAAATCTTTAATTGTGCCTGCCTGGCCAAAATGTTCAACTCCGAGACTTATCAATTTGTGTCCATAAACGCTTCCTAACCACGCTAGCGTAGCTGGATGACCATCAATAACCGTTATAATGTTGGCGTGATTATTTACTGATTCAAACAAATATTCAATGTGGCTTTTTGCTCTAGTATGACCATTCCGACGAACACTCTGCGCCGCAGTCCACCCCGCATTAAGTCGATCAGCAGATGTAACAGCAAGTACAGCAACATCTTTATAGCACTCACCTAAAGTCCCAGCGGCTTTTATAGCTTCATCCGCAACGGCTCCCTGATACGCAATAACTAATTGGCAATTAGGACCAGGCTCGCGTAACCAATAAGCTCCATTTATAATATTTGTCTCTTGGCCATTCGATAGACTGCGTATAGGTTGCTCTAACGGCTTTGTTGTTAAGCGCAAATATACTGATCCACCCGTATAGTCCCTCAACCAAACTGGTGTATACTTATTCTGTCCGTCGCGTTGCATATAATCAAAAGCCCAATTCATGATTACGACCAATTCATCCACAAATGCTGGCTCAAAAGAAGCCAATCCATCTTGAGACATTCCTATTAAAGGAGTTGCTATAGATTGATGAGCCCCGCCCTCGGGGGCAAGAGAAACACCTGAGGGAGTTCCAACTAGCATAAACCTAGCATCCTGATAACATCCATAATTCAGTGCGTCTAAACCTCTAGATATAAATGAATCGTAGACAGTTCCGATTGGTAAAAGCCGTTTTCCAAAAATTGAGTGGGATAGCCCAGCAGATGCTAATAATAAAAATAAGTTCATTTCAGCAATTCCCAGTTCAATGTGCTGACCTTCGGGTGCCGTTTCCCATTTGGCTGTCGATGGAATTCTCTGTTGACTAAAGTGATCACTTTTTATTTTGCGACCAAAAAGCCTCTTTCTATTTATCCAAGGTCCAAGACTAGTGGTTCCAGAAACATCTGGACTAGTTGTCAAAATATGATTACTGAGTTTGTCTTTACGTTGGGCAATATAGTCTAAGATTTTACCAAAAGCCGCTTGTGAAGAAGTAATTTTCGGGACATCAATTGAAATATTATCAATATTTATTTTGGCAACCTCTTGCCGCCTATTTTCTTTTTTAAAAAATGAGACATTATCTAAAAATTCTTTTAAACTTCTAATATCTGAAACTGTTTCAAATGGCTCCCATTCTTTGCCATCTGATACACCCATCTTAACTTTCCATTCCTGCATCTGATTGGGTGTCATCAATCCGCTATGGTTATCTTTATGTCCAGCGATCGGCGTACCCCATCCTTTAATAGTGTATGCAAGAAAGCAGACTGGTTTCTCATGATTAATTAATGAAAATTGCTCTACGAGTGTTTCCACACAGTTTCCGCCAAGATTTTCCATTAAATTAGCTAACTTTATATCACACCTGCCATTAATAAGAGCTACCACATCTGCCTGGCCAGAGAGATCATTAAGAAGTCGACGCCTCCAATTCGCTCCACCGAGGTAAATCAAAGCCGAATACTCCTCATTTGGGCATGTATCTATCCATTTTTTTAATTGTTTACCACCTGGCTCCTCGAAGGCCGCTCGTTGTAATTTGCCGTATTTAATTCGAACAACTTGCCAATCAAAAGCTTGAAAAACTTTTTCAGCCCTTTCCCACACCCCCTCTTGGATGATTCCATCTAATGAATGGCGATTGTAATCAATAATCCACCATACATTTCTAACATCGTGCTTCCACCCCTCTTGAAGACATTCATAAATATTACCCTCATCGAGTTCAGCATCACCCATAAGAGCAACCATCTTTGAAAGTGGTAAATTCTTACCCCAATCTTTTTCTGCTATATAATCCTGAATAAGCGATGCAAAACTAGTAATGGCCACTCCTAATCCAACTGAACCCGTCGAAAAATCCACGTCATCAATATCTTTCGTTCGTGAAGGATAGGGTTGAATACCCCCGAAGCCCCTAAAATTTTTCATATGTTCAAGGTCTAATCTTCCCATAAAATATTGCATGGCATGAAAAATTGGTGATGCGTGAGGTTTAACAGCGACGCGATCATTATTTTTTAGTATTACAAAGTATAGTGCAGTGAGAATAGAGACCATTGAAGCGCTTGAGGCTTGATGCCCACCCACCTTGACAACATTTTCTGACGCTCGAATATGATTAGCATGATGTATCATCCAATGAGATAGCCATAGTAAACGTTTCTCTATCTCCTGCAAAATTTTAGGGGATATTTTTTGAGTAGTTGATTTAGCTTTCTTCATTACATTTACTGATTTTATTTTAAATATTAAGAAAATAAACTAACTCGCGTAGTTTATTCTTGCTAAATCTCGTGATTTATATAAGATTTTAGCTGTTATCACTAAAATAACAATTATCAGTGGTGATATATGCTCAACTCTTTTGATAAAAAAATAATTCAATGCTTAGCTGACGACGGCCGAATTACAGTTAACGAAATAAGCGAGAAAATAAACCTGAGCCAAACACCGGTAACTCGTAGGCTAAGAAAACTGGAAGCAGCTGGCGTAATAAAGGGATATTCCGCACTAATTGATGAAAAGAAGCTTGGTTTTAAATTTTCTGTTTTTGTACAAGTTAGGCTTGAGAAGCAAATTGATAACGAATTAGACCAGTTTGAGAAAAAAGTAAAAATTTTACCGGAGGTAGTAGATTGTTGGCTTATGACTGGCAAACATGATTATCTATTAAGAGTAGTAACAAGAGACATCGAGGACTTTGAAAGATTCTTAGTCGGACAACTAACTAAGATAGGAGGCATTGCTTCGATTGAGTCCTCGATACCTTTAAGATGTGTGAAATCAGATATTGCGCGATACAAATAAAATTCTCATAAATAGTAAAATTGATACGCTTATATAAATTTTATCTAAAGTATTAAGTTCTGATGTCATTTATATCTGCACGCTTTGCATCTCGATGATTTTCTTCGTTGCTCCCATGCTTCCAATAGCTTGATATATACAAATTATCCTTGTTAATTTGCCGCTCAGTCCGAAAATAGAATACTTTAAGATAGTCCCAACATTACTATTAAGAGTTTAAATGAACTCATTGAATTTTCCCCTCTATTTTTTATTTATAATTTAAAATATTTATAAAATTTTAATTTTAACCAACATACTACATAATAATATTAAATAACAATAGAGTCGCGATTGTTGAGTGTTTCCCGGTCATAGCCTGTAATCTTTTTATATTTAGAACCAATGTCATCGATTTCTTTCTGTGTGATAATCGAATGTATATCATCCACGGGCTCTGGCGCTCTCTCAGCCACTATTTCCAATAAATGGTCTGGGCCATCACCACGATTTGCTTCGACAACTGCGCTAGTCGTGGGAATTCGATTTGCTTCATAGGCCTTAAGCGCATCAAGGGGGTTATCTAAAGATTTTAAAAAACCTGCTAGGGTACGAGCATCAAGGATTGCTTGTCCCGCTCCGTTTGCGCCAATCGAATACATGGGATGAGCAGAATCTCCCAATAAAACAACTCTACCAAAATTCCAACAATTGATCGGATCTCGGTCGACCATTGGGTACTCAAAAATTTGCTCAGCATTCTCGATCATTAAAGGAACATTTAACCAATCAAACTGCCAACCAGCATATAGATGGGCAAAGTCTTCCATTCTACCTGAGCGATTCCACTCATTATTTTTATAACTATCAGTTTTGACTTCTGCCACCCAGTTAATTAGAGTTTTTCCCTCTTTATTTGGTTGTGATATCGGGTAAATTACCATTTTTCCTGTTTTTAATGCACCTGCCAAAATCATAGTTTGTCCGGACAGGAAGGATTCTTGCCAAGTAATCCCTCGCCATAAATTTATTCCACCATAAATTGGTTTCCCCTCCTCTGGATAATATTTTTTTCGGATCGTCGAATGAATACCATCAGCGGCAATCACTATGTCGGCTTCCTGTGTAGTCAAATTCTGACCGGTATTTGAATCCTTAAACGATACACTGACTTTATCATTATTCTGAGTAAGATCGACGGCAGTTTGAGCAGTTCTTATGCAATCAGATCCAAGGCGTTGCTGCACAGCCTTGTATAACAACATTTGTAATTCACCACGATGGATCGAAAATTGTGGCCATTTATATCCAGCCTTAATCCCGCGCGATTCGCGCTGAATTTCTAAGCCATATTGGGTATAAAAACGCAGCTCATCAATCTCTACTCCAATCCCCCTCAAATTTTTTTGCAATCCCAATTCAGTGAGTTCTCGAATAGAATGTGGTAATAAATTAATGCCAACACCCAATGGTCGAATTTCTTTAGCTTGCTCAAAAATGCGAGATTTAAGTCCGATCTCATGCAAGCTTAACGCTGTCGTCAGTCCTCCAATACCCGCACCAATAATTAATATATCAAGAGAGTTTTTCATTAAAAAATCCATTTACAGTATTTTGAGTATTTCTATACTTCAACTTGTGTTCTACACGTGTTCCTCTAGAAACAGACAGGGTTTTATTTAACCCAATGTATCGATTACTAATTGATGGCATTCCTCTTGAGTTGGTTTTTTTGGTGCCCAAGCATTGAAATGACTATTAAAAGTTTCACTAGTCATAACATCGACATCATCCTTATCATAGCCCATTTCTCGAACGCTTGATGGCATACCTATGATTCGATTGAGATCCGTTATTGTATCTGCTAAATTATCCCCTTCACTGAGATTCATCGCCGACCTAATATTATTGAGCTTATCATCAATCACACCCTCGTAAAACCGCAATACAGCGGGTGTAGATACAGTTACCAATGTACCATGGTGTAGGGGACTATTTCCAAATGTATTTGCTAATGCGTGAATTGGCCCCAAGCCCAAATAGATTGCCATTCCACCCTCTAACCCAGCCATTAACATATTGTAGCGCGCTTCACGGTCACTACCATCGGCAACCGCCCGTTTTATATAGTTTATTACCCGGTTTATACCATCGAGGGTAATAGCCTCAATCGGTGGATTTGAAACATTAGATACGTAACCTTCGATACAATGGCCTAAGGCATCCATTCCTGTTGCAGCTGTAAGGTGTGATGGCAATGTAAAGGTTAATTCGGGATCACAAATTGCCAAATCTGGTTTTATATACGGACTACGAAGACCCATCCCAATAGCGTTCTCTGTAGGATGAATACCTCCCCCAAAGGTAATTTCAGCACCAGTGCCTGCTGTTGTTGGGACAGTAATATATGGAGCGACACTTTTATTAATTTCCAATGAATGATCTAGAAAACTCAACAAAGAACCACTTTGGTGTGTAATGACTCGAAGCGCCTTACCCGAATCAAGAACTGAGCCACCTCCAATGCCTACAATCCCATCACAATCTTCGGATTGAAATACCTTCAAGGCCTTTTCAACGCCTTGAATTGTTGGATTTTCAGGAATCTCACTAAAGACGGCATAATCTTGCTCAGAGGGCAAAGCATCTAAAACCTGTTGCAATACTCCACATTTGACTAACCCATTATCCGTAATGATTATGGGCTTACTTATTCCTCGAGCATCCAATTCTCGACCTAATTCGTTAATTGCGCCAAAATCAAAATGCACATCTGGGAAACTTTGTATAAATGTCATTTAATGGAACTCCTCGATACGTAAATGAAGATGTATGAAATATATGTTTAATCCAAAGTAGTATTTTAGACACTAATTATAAAGTTTACAAAATCTAACTATTCTTTTTTTCCAATCTCGTCACAAACAAGAAACTATAAAAAATAGACAAATAACTAAATAGTTATACTAACCCAAATAGGTGTAATTGTTTATTCAAAATTTTGGCAACTAAACAATAAACTATTTTTAATCTGCTTAAGATAAAATATATAGAAAAATGGTAGCGGAGGAGAGACTTGAACTCCCGACACTCGGATTATAATTCCGGTGTACTTATATATTTTATTGTTTGAAATCAATGTTTTATATCACTT
>CENP01039310.1_pt1 | contig 19420 bp, 14 predicted proteins | sample 361281 | NCBI WGS metagenome assembly CENP01 (sample SAMEA2591122, study PRJEB7988) | marine metagenome | biome: marine biome (ENVO:00000447); feature: deep chlorophyll maximum layer (ENVO:xxxxxxxx); material: saline water (ENVO:00002010), including plankton (ENVO:xxxxxxxx) | depth 70 m | reverse complement strand
GGTATGCCAATTGGAGCATTCACAACATCAAAAAAGAAAATGGATGTATTGCATAATGACCCGATTCTAGGTCATATTACAACTTTTGGAGCAAATCCCGTTATTTGTGCCTCTGCCTTAGAGACTTTAAAAATAGTTTTGAATACTAAAATCATGAGTAGTGTAATTGAAAAAGAAAAACTCATTCGAAAATTATTAATTCATAAATACATTTCTGAAATCAGGGGTATGGGGCTAATGCTTTCTATTATATTAAAGGATAGTAGTTTAGCAAAAAAATTAGTACTTGATGCAAAAGAAAATGGGCTAATACTTTTTTTTCTTTTAATAGAAAAAAAAGCAGTTAGAATTACCCCTCCACTATCTATTTCCAAAAATGAAATCAAAAAAGGTTGTGAAATTATTCTTAATGTTCTTGATAAAATCTAGTGTGTGTTAATTAGTTTGTTAAGAAGTTTAAAAATTGGATTATTATTTTTAGTAAATCATATTTATTTTAGTTGCTGATGAAATAAATTAAATGAAAAAATTTGATGATCCATTGCTCAGGTTTGAAAAAATGGTCAAAGAGAAAAATATATTTTTTTTTGATGCTTCTGAGTTTGAGAATATTATTTCGCACTATCTAGATTGTGGCAATCATTTTTTTGCAAAAAAAGCTTTAAAATTATCTTTAGGTCAACACCCGTCTAATACTAACCTTTCCCTATATAAGGTTGAATTATTAGTTATTGAGGAAAGATTTAATAAAGCCTTAGATTTAGTTAATAATATTTTAAACATCGAGACAAAAAATAATGATGCATTATTTTTAAAAGCCAATATTTTATCAAAACAAAAAAAATATCATCAATCAATAAAACTATTGAAAGAAATTGTTAATCATTCAGAAAAGAATTATGATATCTTTTATCAAATTGGTATTGAATATTTGTTTTTAGAAAAATACCATGATGCAATTCATTATTTTGAAAAAAGCTTACAGTTTGATGTCAATGACCAAAGTGGTTTGTATAATATTTTATTTTGTTTCGAATCATTAAAAAATAATCTCGAATCAATTAATTTTTTGAAACAATATATTTCAAAAAACCCCTACAGCGAAATTGCTTGGTTAAATCTTGGTAAGAATTATTTAAAGGAAAAAAAATTTATGGATGCAATAAATTCTTTTGATTACGCTATTCTTTCTGATGATTCTTTTGTTGCAGCTTATATCGAGAAAGGCAAGGCATTGGAGATGATGAAAAGATATGATGATGCAATTAAAAACTATAATGAACTCATTTTAATTAATTCCAAAGCATCATTTGCACTGTTTAGAATTGGTTTTTGTTTTGAAAAAAAACATGATCAATCAAATGCATTGAAGTTTTACAAAGAATGTTTAGAAATTGATCCAAAAATGGATAAAGCATATTATAGAATTTCAATGTTTTACTACAGAAAAAATAATTTCAAAGAATCTTTAAAATATATTGAAAAAGCTGTCAGATCTAATCAAGAAAAATCAAAATATTGGCGAATTTACCTAAACTGTCTTTCAAAAAGTTAAAAAAATTGCTAGATTAAGATAACTTTTAATTATGAAAAGCAGAGATAAGATTGGACATTTAAGAGTTTTTCTCTGTGGAGTACTTATGGGCATAGCTGATGCAATCCCTGGTATCTCTGGAGGAACAATTGCTTTACTTTTAGGAATTTACGAAGAACTGATTGGTTCAATTAGTAATTTTAATATCAATTTATTTCAAAATTTTAAAAAAAAAGGGATCAAATATTGTTGGAATAAAATCAATGGAAACTTTCTTTTATCATTAATCTCCGGGGTTTTACTAAGCTTAGTATCTTTTGTTAAAATATTTTCCATACTAATCCAAAAATATCCGCTTTTTATTTGGTCATTTTTTTTGGGTTTAATTCTAGCAACTTTATTTGTAATCAACAGAAATATAAAAAAATGGAATATAGTAAATTTCATTCTGATTTTTATTTTTACATTTTTGACAATACTACTAACAATCATAGCTCCTAGTTCAAGTGAAAAAATAAACCTATTTTATATTATGATTTGTGGAATAATCGCATCTTCAGCAATGATATTACCTGGAATTTCAGGATCATTGATTTTGGTGATATTAGGTGTCTATTCATTAATTATTAGTGCACTTGATAATTTAGAATATAATATCATTTTAGTTTTTTTAATCGGCTGTATAATTGGAATAATTAATTTTAGTAAAATTATAAAATGGCTTTTTCATAAATACCGAGATTATACTTTTAGCATAATGCTTGGACTGGTGATTGGGTCTATTTACAAAGTTTGGCCATGGACAAAATCTAATATAGACGATCTATCATATATATATATATTACTATCAATCCTAATTACATTTATTGGTTTTATTTTAATTTATACTTTAGAAAAAACAAATAAAAAATGAATAGTAAGTCTCTGGTTATTCTCTTTTATGGAATTTTAATGGGAACTGCAAATAAAATCCCAGGAGTTTCTGGAGGGCTAGTAGCAATTGCTATAGGGTTTTATGAAAAACTTGTTTTTAGTCTAAAAAAATTTGATAAGAAAGCTTTTCAAAAAATTATAAATTTTCACTTTAAGGACTTTTTTAAATATGTCAATGGAAGTTTTTTATCATTAATTTTTCTTGGAATCATAATTAGCTATTTTTCAACCTCGAAAATTCTTGAAATATTTCTAGATAAATATGAAATATATGTATGGAGTCTTTTTTTTGGATTAGTTATCGGAACAATTTTTCATGTTAAAAAATTAGTTAATTTCAAATCCAACATAAATCTTTTATTTATTATTGTTGGTATAAGTGTTGGATTTATAATAAGTTTATTAGATCCTGCTAATGAAAATGATAACTTGATTTTTGTTTTTTTATGTGGAATTATTAGTGTAAGTGGAATGATTCTCCCTGGTCTTTCAGGCTCGTTTATCTTGATATTGATGGGTAACTATGTTTTACTGCTAGTTGATTCCGTAAATGCTTTGTATGATTCTATAAATGATGTGATTTTAGGTAACTATGAGAATTTTTCAAATCCAGAAAGAATAAATTACTTAAAAGTATTAACTGTGTTTACTTTGGGCTCATGTACTGGCTTAATTACTTTAGCAAATATTTTGGGTTATTTATTAAAAAAATACAACGAGTTGTGTAATGCAATAATTTTTGGATTTATTATTGGCTCCTTAGGAGTTATATGGCCTTGGAAAATGGAATTTAATTATGAAAATAGTGAACAAATTGTAAGATATATACCAAGTCTGAATAGTAATACAATTTTTGCTATTCTGTTTATTTTAATTGGAGTTAGCTCTGTAATATTCATAAGTAAATATGAAAGAAAATAAGATTTATGGACTGATAGGGAAAAATATTGATTACAGTTTTTCCAAAAATTTCTTTTCTAAAAAGTTTAAAAACGAAAATATTAATTGCAAATATTTAAATTTTGATATTCAAAATATTTCTGAATTCAAAAATGTAATTTCTGATAAAAACATAAGTGGGTTAAATGTCACCATTCCTTACAAAGAAGATGTTATAAATTATATAGATGAAATTAGCAATGATGCGAAATCCATTGGAGCTGTAAACACAATAAAAATTTCAAATAAGAAATTAACTGGACACAATACAGATCATATCGGGTTTACCAAGTCAATAGAGAAAATAGATGAATTTAATAATATAGAATCTGCATTAATACTAGGCTCTGGTGGAGCATCGAAAGCTATTCAATTTGCTTTGGATAATATGAACATCAAATACACAATTGTTTCTAGGTCAAATTCTTTAAAATGCATTAATTACAATCAAGTTTCAGAAAAAATTATAAAAAATCACAAATTAATTATCAACTGTACCCCTTTGGGGACATTTCCTGAAGTTGAGAAGTGTCCTGAAATTGATTACAGATTTCTTTCACCCTTTAATATTTTATATGACCTTGTATACAATCCAGAGCAATCAAGCTTTTTAAATAAAGGAGTAAAAGCTGGTTGTAAAATTAAAAACGGACTGGAAATGCTAGAAATCCAAGCAATTGAATCTTGGAAAATATGGAATTCTTAATTCTATTTTTTAATAATTTTTTTATTGATAAACTCTCCATCAAAATTTTTAATATTCAAATAATAAAACCCATTAGCTAAAAAAGCTAAATCAATATTATTTAGAATATCATTATATTTTTTTGTAAAAATATTTTTGCCTTTTATATCATATATCTTTACTTCAAAAAGTTGACTTTCATAATTTATAATTCTAATGTCATCTATAACTACAGTAGGATAAACAACAAATTCGTCAGATCTATTTTTTAATGATGTTATGTAAGCTTGCTCAAAATTAGGAATACCATAACCAAGAAATGAATCTGGAAAATAAAACTGGGATGAAGCATTTCTTACAACATTGTAAATTTTTTTATTTGAAAACTCATTAAAAGCTTGATATAGGCATGCGATGGCACCTGAAATAACTGGGGAACTGAATGAAGTACCTGATGCCTTGGTTAATTCATCCTCTGCATTTACAACAAAAGTACCATATCCCTGTGCTACAATATCCGGTTTAGTTGTGGGTTGAAAATTATTTCCCTGTGAACTAAAGAAAGCATAATCTCCCTGATGATTTACAGCACCAATCGACAAAACATTGGGTGAATCAGCAGGTGCAATAATTCCTGCACTAGAGGAATTGCCTGCTGAGTTTACAAGAATAATTCCCTTATTGAATGCTATATTTGATGCCTGAGTAATTAAGGCTGTATATCCATTCATTTCATGATTTTGATAACTATAATTTTCGTTGTCGTAATTTTTGTAACCTAGTGAAGTATTAGTAATATCAACACCTAGACTATCAGCAACTTCAATTGCTTCAATCCAATAACTTTCTTCTGCTGGGGTTTCTGAGGAAACATCCTCTGTTCTAAACAAATAATATTCTGAATCTGGAGCAGTTCCAATAAATTCTGATTCTATAAATCCAGCCATTACACTAAAAACAAGAGTGCCATGTGAATTTACGGTATAGCCATACAAATTATTAGTTTTATGAACAAAATCATATACATATTTAATATTATCCAAAGAATGAATTCTGCTAAATGCGCCCATCGAATCTACATTTCTAAAACCAGCATCAAAAATTGCAATTGAGATCCCCTCCCCCCTAAATCCTAAATCATGTAAATAATCTAAACCTATCATTTCTATTTGATTTTCAGGGCTGTCATTTTCTTGATCTAGAAACTTTAAATCTAGATTATATTCAGTTGATTTATTAATTGTTCTGTTTGCCATAACAACTTTTTTTACAAAACCAACATTTTCGAGGTTTTGTATTTCATTTTCATTACCAATTATGTGAATGAAATTAAACCACTTTGATTTAGCCAAATATTCAAAATTTCCTAAACTTAAAATAGAATCTATAAATTTTTTGTCAACTGGAATATCCAAATAATCAATTGGTATATTCTTATTATTTTTTTTTTGTATAGACTTTTCTGTAAATATCAAATTTGGATTTTCAAGATACGTCTCAAAGTTTGGTTTATCATTAAAATAAACCCATGCATGTTCATTATCTTGTCCGATAGTTAAACAACAAAAAAATAAAGAAAAATAAGTAAGATTTCTCATTTTAACTTATAACACCCGAGCCTATTAATTCATTTTCAATATACCAACTAGCGAATTGACCACTTGCAATCGAAGAAATTGGCCTGTCAAATAAAATAAATAATCCACTCTTATACATAAATATTTTTCCCTTTTCTAAAGGTTGACGGTATCTAACTCTAAAATAAACTTCCATACTTTGGTTAGGTTGAATAGTTAAATCATTTCTAACCCAGTGAATATCTTTTTTAGAAATAAATAATGCTTTTTTAAAGAGTGCTGGATGGTCTGATCCCATACCAACATAAAGAATATTTTTATCTATATCCTTTTTGAGAACAAATAAGGGATCTTTAAATCCACCAATATCTAGTCCCTTTCTTTGACCAACAGTGTAAAAGAAGGCTCCATTATGATATCCAATACACTCACCATCAGTTTCTGAAAAGTTTCGTGGAGAACACAAAAATTCAAGATAAGATTTATTTGATTCAAAATCACTCTCTTCTATTTCAGCAATAATATAATTATTATCAACTTTAATTACTTTTCCTTTTTTAGGAATTAATTTCTGCTTTAAAAAGTCTGGTAATTTTACTTTACCAACAAAACATAATCCCTGAGAGTCTTTTTTTTCAGCTGTAATGAGATCATTTTTTTTTGCAATTTCTCTGACGTCCTTTTTGGTTAACTTTCCAATAGGAAAAATTACTTTAGATAGTTGTTTTTGAGTTAATTGACATAGAAAATACGACTGATCTTTTAAATGATCATCTCCAGATAGCAACCGATATATTTTTTTGTTCTTTTTATCAAATGATTCTACCTGACAATAATGCCCAGTTGCAACATAATCTGCGCCAAGATTTAATGCAAGCTTAAGAAAAATATCAAACTTAATTTCACGATTACACAGTATATCAGGGTTAGGGGTTTTACCCATCTTATATTCATCAAACATGTAATTAATAATTCTACTTTGATATTCTTTACTTAAATCAATAGTTTGAAATGGTATATTAAGCTTGTTTGCAACAAGCATAGCATCATTACTGTCCTCTAACCACGGACAATCATTAGATATTGTTAAACTCTCGTCATGCCAATTTTTCATAAACAAACCAATCACCTCATAACCCTGCTCCTTTAGTAATAAAGCACTAACGCTTGAATCAACTCCACCAGAAAGACCGACAATAACTTTTTTCACAACGTAAAGTTACTAATTAAAATATGTTTTATAAGAAGGAGTTACAGGGGATGACACTTCAAACAATCTTGAGGTTTTTTTTATATCCAACTGTATGGATTTTAAATCTTTGATAGTGAAAAAATCACCCTTATAGACTTCTTTATTTCCCAAAGATATATGTCCATCAATCAAGAAAAAAGAATGAATTTTATTTTTTTTTATTTTGATTTGGAAGGATATTTCAGTCTCAAAATATAAATCATTTATACATACTCCCTCTGAATCCATCCAAGCCTTCCCGTTACTATCATGGATTTTAATAATTTTTACTCCATTAGCTATAGACTTTTTAAAATCTGAATGTTTATAATCATTGTAGGTAGCTGATCTTTTTAATGATTTTGATAAATCAGGATCAAACCATATTTGAAAAATTTCTGAATTTTCTAAGATTTCCTCTGAATGTGAAATTCCATTTCCAGATCTTATTATTTGTACATCACCCTCATTCAGTTTGACCCATTTATTTAATTTAGTGTCAAAATGATTAATATTCCCTTTCAGAACAAAAGTACATATTTCAAAGCCATGATGAGGATGAAGACCAATGGTACTTCTTCCGCCAGGTGTCCAAGCATGCGCCCAATAAAAAATATTTGAGAATGGCTTTAAGTTTCCATTTTCATTGGGAAATCCAATGGGTTTTTTTTCTAGAATAAAACCGTTATTAAAGTTTCCGTTTACTTGAATTTCTTTTGGGTAAATATTAAGTTCCATTTAGGATATCCTCAAAGTTAGATAACGTAGCTAAAAATTCTTTATATAAGGCTGGATGTATTATTCCGCTTTTTGAATTATAGTTGCTATGAAAATTAGGAAGGGAGAAAAAGGGGATATTAAATTTATAATTAAAAGAAAATCTATTGTAAGCATGTTTTAATACTATTTTACCTCCGTTTGATCCAGTGGAAGTTGAAAGTAAAAGTAATGGCTTACTTGACCATATGTCTTGTTCAATTACTGAAATCCAATCAAAAATATTTTTGAAAGCAGAAGTATACGAACCGTTATGCTCTGCAAAAGAAATTATAATACCATCAGAATTTGAAATAACTCTTTTAAAATTAATGGCTTTAACTGGGACTCCAGAGACTCTTTGAAGATCTTCACTGTAAATAGGCATTTCAAAATCATTTAGCACTAGCTCTTTGATTTTACAATCAAGTAAGAGTGAGTTAGCTGCATATTTTGCAAATTTTCTGTTAATTGATCTTGATGAGCTACTAGCACCAATAACAACTATTTTTTTCAAAATTTTATTCTTTATTTTGGTGAGAGCCGTCACAAAACCCGTCTGGATTCTGCGTATTTCCACACCCACATTTAGGCTTATTCATAATCCTTTTGACTAAACATAAACAAAGTTTATGCCACTAAATTTACATAGCAAAAGAACAGGTGATTTAACTTTTATTTTTTTTCTGCTTCTCAGCTTCTTCCATAATTGACTGCATTCTCCTTTGGAATCTACTAGGCGGCTTAACAGGCTGCGATTTATTAAATTGAATCTGATTTCTAATTTTTTGTTCATCCAAAATAAAGTTTTTGACAGTGTACATTATCCCAATTGAAAGGGTGTTAGAAACAAAATAATATAAACTTAATCCGCTAGAATAATTGTTAAAAAAGATTATCATGATCAGCGGTGAAAAATAAATCATATACTTCATCATTTTAGCCATATCAGGCATTCCTTCTTGTTGTGGCTGAGATGCAGCTTGTTGTCCAGTAGTCATTTTCATGTAGAAAAATATGGAAACCCCCGCAAGAATGGGAAACAAACTAATATGATCACCATAAAATGGTATATAGAATCCAAAATCAAAAATACTGTCGTAAGCAGAAAGATCATCCGCCCATAAGAAACTTTTTTGTCTTAAATCAAAAGCAGATGGGAAAAATAAGAAAAGAGCAAAAAATACAGGAATTTGCATTAATCCTGGAAGACAACCACCCATAGGACTTGCTCCTGCCTTCCTATACAATGACATCATTTCTTGCTGTCTTTTCATGGCATTGTCTTTAAATTTTAAATTGATTTCATCTAATTCCGGTTTTAAAATTTTCATTTTAGCCTGTGATAAATAGGATTTATATAAGACAGGAGAAAGAAAAATCCTTACAATAATTGTCATTAAAATAATTGCTATTCCATATGGAAAATAAGTACTCAAATACTTATAAAGCGGCACAAAAATATTTTTATTAATAAATCCAAAAATACCCCATCCAAAATCAATACTTTCCTCTAGCCCAATTTCATAAGATTTTAATTTTGAAAATTTATTTGGTCCAAAATAAAATTTAAAAGAATTATTAAATTCATTATTTTCAAATTCAAATGGGATTTTTGTACGGAATTTTTTCGTGAACAATGTATCCACATTATTATCTTGTACTAAATCTTTTGATTCTAAAAATGCTTTTTGAATTGGTTTTTTATTTGGAATTAAAACTGAACTAAAAAAATGCTTTTTGAAAGAAATCCAATTGATATTCTCCTCCTCATAATCATCATCACCGCTAATAGAAAGATAATCTATTTTATTATCATCATGATAGTAGGTCAAATAAGTATATCTGTTCTCATAGGAAATACTTTTGGAATTCCTTATGGCATCCAACTCCCATGACAAATTATAGGGTGAATTTATATCAAGTATTTCTTTAAATCCTGATGATTGAATATCAAGATTAATTATATTCTCCTCAAGGTCAATTGAATATAAATAATTAAGATAGGTGTTTTCAGAAACATTCAATGTCATGTTTAATACCTTAGTATTTCCGCTGTCAATTAACTCAGGTGTAAAAAACTGGTTTTTAGTATTAAACACTCTTCCATTATTGGCTTTAAAATCAATATTAAAAACAGAAGTATTCGGTTCAATTAAAAAAATTGATTTTCCTAAGTAATTTAAATGGTCCTTGAGTTCAAGTGAAATTATTTGTCCACCCAGCGAGGAAAAACTTACAATAAACCTCTCAGTTTCAATTTTAACAATTTCACCTTTTTCAGAAATTGAATTTTTTAAACTTAAATTCATGTTTTCCATTTTATCATCAGGCTTTTTTGCAACTACATCCGAAAGACTGTTTGATGGGCTTATATTTCTATTATTAGCATCTGTTTGTACGCTATTTGAATAATTTTCAATTTCGGGAATTGGTTCTTCAGGAGGTGGGTTTAACCAGAGCCATCCAATAAAAATAAATCCTATCAAGAAAAATCCAACTAAGGAATTAATATCAATCTTATTGTCTTCCATTATTTTCTCTTATTATTTTTTGCAGCATTGAGGAAAGATACAAATAATGGATGAGGGCAAGAAACAGTACTTTTATATTCAGGATGAAATTGTACCCCAATAAACCATGGATGATCTTTAATTTCTATCACTTCAACTAATTCAGTATCACTATTTTTACCAATAGCTACAAATCCATTTGTATCAAATTCATTTAAATACCTATTATTAAATTCATATCTATGCCGATGTCTCTCTTGAATATTTTCATTTTTGTAGATAGAATAGCAAAGAGAATCTTTAATTAATTTACAATTCCAAGCACCTAATCTCATAGTACCACCTTTATTTATAATATTTTTTTGATCATGCATTAAATCTATAACAGGATTTTTTGTTTTTGGATTAACCTCAGTGGAATTTGCATCTTTAATTTTAAGAACATTTCTGGCGAATTCAATGACCGCAATTTGCATTCCGTAGCAGATTCCAAAAAATGGAATGTTATTGATTCTTACATATCGGATAGCCTCAATTTTCCCCTCTACCCCACGTTCTCCAAAACCTGGGGCAACCAAGATGCCATCAAAAGAATTAAGTTTTTCTTTAACATTTTGTGAATTTATAAACTCTGAGTGAATAGGGTGAACATTTACCTTTAACTCATTTACAGCACCTGCATGTATAAATGATTCTAAAATTGATTTGTAGGAGTCTTGAAGTTCAACATATTTACCAATTAATGCAATGTTTACAGTGTCCTTGGGGTTTTTATATTTTTCTAAAAAATTATTCCAAGACTTTAAATCAGGTTCTCTGTATTTTAATTTTAATTTTTTCAAAACAACTTTATCAAGTCCCTCTCTGTACATGTAATTAGGAACATCATAAATTGTATTAACATCTACAGATTGAATAACACATTCTTTAGAAACATTACAAAAACTTGCAAGTTTTGATTTTATACCATCATTGAGCTCATGCTCTGTTCTACAGACCAGAATATCGGCTTGAACACCACTTTCCATCAAAGTTTTCACACTGTGTTGAGTTGGTTTAGTTTTTAATTCTTTTGCTGCTGATAAATAAGGAATAAGTGTTAAGTGAACAACCAAAAGATTATCTTGACCCATTTCCCACCTTAATTGCCGTAATGATTCAATGTATGGCAATGATTCAATATCTCCAACAGTTCCACCAATTTCAGTGATTACGATATCGTATTTTTCTGACTCAGCTAAAAACTTAATATTTTTCTTAATTTCATCTGTTATGTGGGGAATAACCTGAACTGTTTTACCTAAATATTTACCTTCTCTTTCCTTTTCAATAACACTTTGATAAATTCTTCCAGTGGTTATATTATTTAACTGAGATGTTGGAACATTTAAAAATCTTTCATAATGACCCAAATCCAAATCCGTTTCTGCACCATCATTGGTGACATAACACTCTCCATGCTCGTATGGGTTTAATGTTCCAGGGTCAACATTTATGTAAGGGTCAAGTTTTTGAATTGTTGTTTTAAGACCTTGGGCTTGCAGTAACTTTGCTAGGGAAGCAGCAATAATTCCCTTACCTAAGGAAGAACTAACACCGCCAGTAACAAAAATATATTTAGTTTTAGAGGACATCATGCGTTATAAACGCAAACAAATTTAGTGAATTAAAGACAAAGTAAAAGCATAAATAAATGATGAATTTAAAATCAATTATTTATTTGGTTTACGTTTAAATTTTCATGTTTCAAAAAATATAAAGAAATATTATCCAATGATCCCGTACTAGTTCTGTAATATTTAAATTTATTTTCTATATATTCAGTTTGATTTTCATGATTCTCAGGATCATCAATATCGCCATTACTGTATCTCAGTAACAAATCATATACTATGTCATATGCTCTAATTGAATATTTATTTGGATAAAACCTGTACAATGCTATAAACTCATTAATAAAATCCTGATTTATATTTTTATCAATTATTCTATTGGTTGAAGCATACTGAAATTTTAAGTTTGATAAAAATGTATTGGAAATATTAACACCCTCAAAAGCCTTGTTTTTATTAGTTGTGTATAAAACTATTTCCTGATCATCGGAAATAAATGAATTTAAAATACTAGTAACATTTGACACAAAACCCTGATCATTGGTTTCTAAGAACAAAATGTTTCTACCGTCAACAAATGTTGAATCTAAATCTTCAAAAACTAGTGTCTTTGTATCAATTCCTGAGTCATTAATTTGGGAATAAAACTGTTGTGCATCAGGAAATATTTTTTTTAATTTTTCACTTATATTGATTTTTTTTGAATCAGAAATAATGAACTTACTAGATGTAAGCGTGTCATTTTTAACTTTTTCAATTACACTGTTAAAGTAGATAGAATCATGAGGAATTGTATTAATTACATTTTTACTAGTTATTGACTTCTTACCTAGGGTTTTGATAATTTTTGTATCTGAAAGTGGAATTGAATTAACAAAATAATCAAATAAATCATTAGTTAAGGGTCCAATAACAAAATCATAATCTTCAATATTATTATTTTTGATTATTTCATCAATTCTTTTTTTACTTAGAGAATTGTCGAACACATCCATTTTAACATCAATACCAAGTTTTGAAAATTTATTTAAGGCCATCTCAGCACCAAATAAAAAATCAAGAGAAATGTTTAATAATTTATCATTTTTCAAATTATTCTTTACAAGATGAATTGAATCTAAATCAATTCTTTCTAATCTGAATGGAAGTATTAATGCAATTTTTTTTAAATCTAGATTAGAGATGTTATCGATATTTGAGCTTTGATTTAATTTAGTATTAATTTGTTTTAAACCTTCTTTTTTTGGGATCTTAATAATCAAACCTTGCAAATCATTGATATTTTTTATAGAGGGATTTAACAAAGCAATTGAGTTCTTTTCAAGACCTAATTCATTTTCTAATTCTGTAGAAGAAACTTTATTATCAACTTCAAAATATTCAAGATCATTTAAATTATTAGATTTTTCATAAATTTTGTTGTTGAGTACAGGGACAGCTATCCTCTGGTTTACTTTTAATACTTTACCTATTTTTGGATTGAGCTTTTCCAAAAAATTTACAGAAACTCCATATTCATTTGCAATTCTCCATTTACCTTCTTTGGGTTTAACTATATGACTAGTTAAAAAATTTTTTAATTCTTTACCATCTCCAAATATTGGAATTTTTAACACATTATTTTTTAAAATCTTAGTGTTAAAGTTATACTTCTTTATTATTGATTCATCTACATCATATATTTTAGATATCTGAGATAATTTTTGCTTTCTTTTAATTTTATGATTTATAAATCTGATTTCTTCATCACTAGGGTATTTATTTTGATAAACTATAATTGTATCATTTTGCGATAAAATTTTATCTAAATCTGACTTTTTGTAACTAAATCTTTCAATAGTATATTTCTCATTCAAAATAAAAAAATCATTTTCGGTCATGTTATTAGCTCTGATAAAGTCACGAACAGAAATTTGTTTATCAATTATAGAATAATCTAACTCTTGCCCGCAAACAGTTGAAAATAAGAGCATGAATACTATAATAGAAATATTTGTTTTCATAAGTTACTCCCACTCAATAGTTGCAGGGGGTTTAGAGCTAATATCATAAACAACTCGATTTATTCCTTTCACTCTGTTAATTATTTGATTCGAAATTGTTTGTAGAAAATTATATGGTAAATCAACCCAGTCAGCAGTCATTCCATCTGTACTTTCAACAGCTCTTAAAACAACACATTTTTCATAGGTACGCTCATCTCCCATTACACCAACAGTGTTAACGGGTAATAAGATTGCTCCTGCCTGCCATATTTTATCATAAAGATTTTCATTTTTTAAACCTTCAATAAAAATTTGATCAACTTCTTGTAATATTTTTACTTTTTCTGGCGTTATCGTACCTAAAATTCTAATAGCAAGACCAGGCCCAGGAAAAGGATGTCTTCCTAAAATATTATGGTCAATTTGTAAAGAATTTCCAACTCTTCTGACCTCATCTTTAAATAATAATTTTAAAGGTTCAATCACCTTAAGATTCATCAAATCAGGAAGACCACCCACATTGTGATGGCTCTTAATAGTCGCAGATGGACCACCAGTAGCAGAGACACTTTCGATTACATCTGGATAAATTGTTCCTTGAGCTAACCATTTCACATCTTTAATTTTTTTTGCTTCGTTTTCAAATGCCTCTATAAATACCCTACCAATAATCTTTCTTTTTTGTTCTGGATCATTAATTCCATTTAATTGATCATAAAAATCATCTGAATAATCAACCCCTTTCACGTTTAATTTCATGTTTTTGTACTGATCAAGTACATTTTCAAATTCATCTTTTCTTAAAAGTCCATTGTTAACAAAAATGCAGTGTAACTGATTTCCCACGGCCCTGTTTAGTAGCACAGCTGCTACAGATGAATCTACACCCCCAGAAAGACCAAGGATTACTTTATCTGAACCAATCTCAGTTTTTAAATCTAAAATTGTCTTTTGAATAAATGATTTGTGAGTCCAATTTTGTTTTAAATTACAGACCTTAACCAGAAAATTTTCAAGAATTTTCTTTCCCTCGACACTGTGATAAACTTCAGGATGAAATTGTAAACAAAAATTATTTTCTAAATACTGGAAGGCAACATTTTCTACATCATCACTGCTTGCAAGTAAGTTCGAATTTTTAGGAAGCGTACTTATGGTGTCACTATGGCTCATCCAAACTTGAGAATTTTCTTCAACCCCATCAAATAAAATATTATCATTTTCAATCACTTTTAGATTTGCTCTGCCGTATTCTCTTATGTTAGAGGATTTAACACTACCTCCCATTTCATTAGCAATTAATTGAGCGCCATAACAAACTGCCATCGTTGGAAATTTACATAGCAGATAATCCAAATCAACGTTTGGAGAAGACTTATCACGTACAGAACATGGACTACCAGAAAGAATTAAAGCTCCATAATTATCAATATTTTGAGGGATTTTATTAAAAGGATGAATTTCAGAATAAATATTTAATTCTCTAACCCTTCGGGCAATAAGTTGAGTATATTGAGACCCAAAGTCAAGTATCAAAACATTATTTTGCATGTGTAAAAATAGAAATTGATTTCTGAAATAAAAAAAATAGAATTATATAATTTCTAAATCTCAATTACAGTAAATTTATTATTTAAAGGATTTAAATTTTGTTTTAAATTTTTGAAAAAAGATGACCTATCTTCTTGACAGAATTCTATAAAGTTTACAATTCTTTCTTGATATATTCCAGATGGGAAAAAGCTTTTTTGAAATTTAATAATTTTATAAATTTTTTCGCAATGATGTTTTTTTTCAGCCCTAAGCAAGCGCTTCTTTAAGTTTTGAAGACCCTTAATTTGCTTTTTTTCCTGAGCATTCAAAGAACCAATAAATGATTTGTCAGTCTTTTCAGCTATTTTTCTAAGTTTTGAAAATTGAATATTTAAAGCTTTCTCGAGCGGTAAGAAGTCAAATTTAATTTTAGAATAATTTTTAACAAGTTTTTTTTCAAGTTCATTTTTTTTCATTAGTAAATCTTTAAAATCTAACTTATTTTTTTTTAGAAAAGTGGATTGTTTTTCACTAATCAAAAGGGCAGAATTTCTGTTTAATAATATTGGGAAGCTAGTGTTAGAAACTTCAAAGACCGACTTTAACTGTAGCCAATAGCAAATTTCTGAGGGACCTCCCACATAACATAAATTTGGTAAAATAAACTCTTGATACAATGGGCGTAATAAAACATTTGGTGAAAATCTTTCAGGAAATAATTTTATTTCTTTAAGTATCTCTTTTTCTGTCCAACTTTTAACTTTATCATTTGTAATAAAATTATTTTTCATTTTTATAATTCTTTCTCTTTTACCATTTTCAATATAAAATAAATTGATTTCTCTTGGATTAACCTGAACTTTATATCCAAGTTCTTTAATCAAACTTGTGTATTCTTTCGAATTATTATAAATCAAATTTTCAAAAAGTTCCGACTTAATTATTTTTGAAAAGTTAGATTTCAGATCCTTGTTGTTTGGATCAATAATCAAGAGACCGTATTCTTTGAATAATTCATTTACAAATTTTCTGGTAGCATCTGCTAAATTATTTGCATTTAAATAACTGTTTTTTATTATAGAAATAATATTAGAGTATGATTTAAAATTTGAAATTTCCATTTCAAGTTCTTCAATGGTATTATTTATTGAATCAGTATTAAAATCCCCAACACATCCTCTCTGATTGGAATTCCAATTAAAAACTCTACCATGGCAATAAAGGTTGTTGATTTCTGCAAAATCATGATCCTCTGTTGCCATCCAATAAATTGGTACAAAATCATATTTGGGATATTTTTTCTTGAGAATTTCTGTCAAATTTATTGTGGAGAATATTTTATAAATAAAATATAGTGGACCAGTAAATATATTTAATTGATGGCCTGTTGTAACAGTAAAAGTATTTTGATTTAAAATTGAATTTAAATTTTTCTTTTGAATATTATTTAATGAAATTCCATTGTACTGATTATCAATTATGGTTTTGATTATAGGTCTTATTGAATGATCATAACTTTCAGACTTGACTTTGATTTGTTTTTCAAAATTTTCAATTTTGGGGTATTCGGAAATTAATTTTTTCAAATTATTTTTTTGCAATGTATAATCCACAAATAATTTACCAAACTGGTTTGTGTCATTATATCTTATTTCACTAATTACCATACTTCAAATTTAAAACTAGTTGACGAATTTGTTAGAGTAATTATAAACAACAGCATATAAATCAAAATCTGATGCATCAGTAATCTTAACATTTACAAAAGATCCAACTTTTAAATAATTTTCTTTACAGCTAATAAGAACTTCATTATCAACATCGGGAGAATCGAACTGAGTTCTACCAACATAATAATTTTCCTTTTTCCTATCAATGATTACTTTGAAAATTTTACCTATTTTTCTTTGATTTTCTTCCCATGATATCTTTGATTGTAATTCCATAACCTCATTCAATCTTTTATTTTTTGTTTGCTGATCAATATCATCTTTTAAATCAAATGCGGATGTACCCTCTTCATGAGAATAAGTAAAGCAACCAAGCCTATCAAATCTTATTTCTTTTATCCAATCTTTAAGCAAATCAAAGTCTTTTTGAGTTTCACCAGGGTATCCAACAATTATTGTTGTTCGAATTGCAATTCCAGTAACGTTTTTTCTAAATTCTGAAAGAAGATCATTTATTTTTTCTCGATTTGATGGTCGCTTCATAGACTTTAAAATACTTTCAGAAATATGCTGCAACGGAATATCTATATAATTACAGATTTTTTGCTCATCATTTATTACCTTCAATACATCTTTAGGAAAGCCATTGGGAAAAGCATAATGAAGTCTAATCCACTCTATGCCTTCAACTTTTACTAATTCTTTTAACAATAATGATAAGGACCTTTTTCCATATAGATCAATTCCATAGAAAGTGGAGTCTTGTGCAATTAAAATTAATTCTTTGACTCCATCTTTGGCTAAACTTTTAGCTTTAACAACTAAATTTTCAATTGTAAAACTTTTATGTTTCCCTCTCATGAGTGGTATTGCACAAAAACTACATGGTCTGTCACAACCCTCAGAAATTTTCAAATATGCATAATTTTTAGGAGTTGTAAGAAGTCTTTCTCCAGTTAGCTCATGCATGTAATCAGATTCTAAATGCTTAAGTAGTGAAGGTAACTCAGTTGTACCAAAATATTTATCTACTTCTGGAATTTCATCAATTAGATCAGGTTTGTATCTCTCACTTAGACATCCAGTAACAAATACCTTATCAATTAAGCCTTGTTTTTTTTTCTTAACATTTTCAAGTATTGTATCAATGCTCTGCTGCTTAGCATTGTCAATAAAACCGCAAGTATTGATAACTACGATATTACCGTCAGAGTCATGAATAACATTTTTATTATTTGCCTTTAGCTGACCCATAAGTACTTCTGAGTCATAAGTATTTTTACTACATCCTAATGTTATAACGTTAATTATGTTTTTATCTGTGTATTTTGTTCTCAAAATCTATTCAAAAAATGAATCAATAAATTCTAGCTTATTAAATACCTGTAAGTCATCAATAGCTTCCCCTACTCCAATGAACTTAACAGGAATATTAAACTCATCACTTATTCCAATCACAACCCCTCCCTTAGCAGTGCCATCAAGTTTTGTAATTACTAAAGAAGTTACTTCCGTTGCATTGGTAAATTCTTTTGCTTGAATAAATGCATTTTGACCCGTTGAACCATCTAATACTAACATTACTTCATGTGGAGCATTTTCAATAACTTTATCCATTACCCTCTTAATTTTTGAAAGCTCATTCATTAAATTAATTTTATTATGAAGGCGTCCAGCGGTATCAATTAAAACTATATCTGCATTAGCAGATTTTGCATAACTCAAGGTATCAAAAGCTACTGATGCTGGGTCACTACCCATTTGCTGCTTAATAATTGGAACCCCCACTCTTTGAGCCCAAGTGTCTAATTGATCAATTGCAGCTGCTCTGAAAGTATCAGCTGCTCCTATTACTACATTAAATCCATTGTCTTTATATTGTTTAGCAAGCTTACCAATTGTAGTTGTTTTCCCTACCCCATTGACACCAACAACCATAATAACATGAGGCTTATTTTTGAATGTAACAACTTCCTGATTTAACTCTTCTTCATTTTCAATCAAAAGTGAAGCTATTTCTGCCTTCAGAATTAAATTTAATTCTTTTATGCTTGAATATTTTTCATCAGCAACTCTTGATTCAATCATTTCAATAATTTTCAATGTTGTATTAACGCCAACGTCACTTGAAATGAGAACTTCCTCTAAATTATCAAGTAATTCAGAGTCAATTTTAGACTTACCTGCTACTAATTTATTAAGTTTTGAAAAAAAAGACTGATTCGTTTTTTTTAGTCCTTGGTTTAAAGATTGCTTTTTTTTCTCAGAAAAAAATGACTTGAAAAATCCTGGCTCTGGCTCTGGCTCTGGCTCCAGTTCTGGCTCTGGCTCCAGTTCTGGTTCCGGCTCCGGTTCTGGCTCTGGCTCCGGTTCTGGCTCTGGTTCCTGATCTGGCTCTGGCTCCGGCTCCGGTTCTGGCTCTGGCTCCGGTTCTGGCTCTGGTTCTGGCTC
>CENP01236289.1_pt1 | contig 19423 bp, 11 predicted proteins | sample 361281 | NCBI WGS metagenome assembly CENP01 (sample SAMEA2591122, study PRJEB7988) | marine metagenome | biome: marine biome (ENVO:00000447); feature: deep chlorophyll maximum layer (ENVO:xxxxxxxx); material: saline water (ENVO:00002010), including plankton (ENVO:xxxxxxxx) | depth 70 m | reverse complement strand
CATGGATTTTCAGTCCACTGCTCTACCAACTGAGCTACCGAGCCACAAACGATATTATATTTATGGTATATAAAAAAGTGGGGCAAAATTACCCGGTCACTTAAGGAAAACAAAAAGATTTGATCTAAAATAAGCCTAAATATATACTACTTGATTGATTAGGCCTTTCCGCATAGGTTTCTCGGCATTTTTTAGCAGGGTTTTGTTCACCATGTCTCGACAGATAAAATTGGTTTTGGCCACACATAACTCCCATAAACAAAGGGAGATGAATGCAATTCTTAGCCATTTGGGAATTATTATTGTAGGATTGGATGATTTTCCCCAAATTGGAGAGATAGAAGAAACAGGAAGCACGCTTCTTGAAAACTCATTAATAAAGGCACGTACTGTGCATGAAATAACTGGCTTACCTTCAATGGCAGATGATACAGGTTTAGAAGTTGATGCCTTAGATGGTGCTCCGGGTGTTTATTCTGCGCGTTATGCGGGTAATGACCCATCTTTTGAGGATAATATTAATAAACTATTATTTGAGTTAAAGGGTGTCCCACTAGAAAAGCGAAATGCTAGATTTAGGACAGTCATCTCTTTTGTCAATGGAAATGAGGAACTCATCTCAGAAGGAGTCATTGAAGGTATAATAATCAACGGTTCAAGAGGAATCAGTGGATTTGGCTATGACCCTATTTTTCAGCCAAATTCTTATAATAAAACATTTGCAGAAATGGTTCAGGATGAAAAGAATTTGATCAGTCATCGGGCATTAGCCTTGGAAAAAATGAAAAACATTTTAGAGCCTTATTTGAAAAAAGGAGACCCTATAGGATAAATAGATATCAGTTTAATCAAGACTGACCTTGAATTTTAAAGAAAAATATAAATTTGCGTTAGGCCAGATCATAGCATATGGCTTTTGCATATCTACGTCCCTTACAGGATTAATATCCCAAGAAATTGGTGTACCTAATACATCAGGTGTGGAAGAGATATTAATCCCTGAGTATGTCCCATCAACCTTTTTTGTAGTTGACCCTTTTCCTAGGAAGCCTGTTCCTCTTATTCAATCATTAGATTCTGTCAATACTTATAAGGGCATCCTTACATATAATTTTGGGTTAAAAAGTACAAAGACTGAGTTGTCCAGAGATTGGTCTACCATTACAATCTCAGAAACCGTTGGTGGCCAGCAACTAAGAATTCCATTTACATCTTCAGTGGAATGGTATATAAAAATGATGCAACAACAAAAATGGCATACAAAACTATTGGAAATAATGCATTCTAAAAGAAAAGATGACTCTCGAAAAGGAAGAGGGCAGATGTTAGAGGTTGTGGGTGTTGACATTGGCCGCTTAGGGAGAGCTTCTCTTCAAGTAAGCGGTAATGTAAACATAAATGGTAAGATGGTATTTCAAGATCAAGAGTTGGTACGATCGACACTAAATGAAACTCAAAATACTCACCTTGAGTTTGACCAAAAACAAAATTTAAATATTCAAGGTAAGATAGGTGACAGGATCACTGTTGCCATGGATCAGGATTCTGAACGTCAATTTGAATGGGAAAACAATATTCGTATATCATATGAAGGACATGAAGATGATATTGTCCAAAAGGTAGAGGCTGGTAATATCTCTCTTTCATTACCTTCTACAAAATACGTGACATTTTCAGGTAAGAACCAGGGGCTGTTTGGTATTAAAGCTATTTCAAAGCTTGGTCCAGTAGATATAACGACTATTGCTTCAATTGAAAAATCAAAAAAGGAACAGTCTGAATGGGAGGGTGGTGGTCAAAGTAGCACACAGCAGATACGCGATGTGGATTGGATGAAAAATCGATACTTTTTCATTCATCCATGGTTCAGAAATGGTGTTGATACATTTTCTGTTTCTACTCCAATATCAATTCCATCTTTTTACCCATTAAGAAATGGTCTCCATCTCATTGGAGATGTTGTTGTCAAAAATTTTGAATTATACAAATCCATTAATATTAATGATCCAAGTGCAATGACTGGTATGGCCTATGTCGACCCAACTGATACTACGTTATCTACCAATGAGAATGAGGAAGGCAGTTTCATACGATTAGAACAAGGCACTAATTATTATGTTAGTCCCGATCTTGGCTTTATAAGGGTACGTGAACAAGTCTCACAAGATATTTTAGGGTGTACCTTTACACTCGAACATCGTCAAACAGGTGAAACGTTATTCGAGGTAGGACAAGGCCCAGATTCTGCTGGGACAAACCTTGCCTTAATGATGTTGAAACCTCGCAATAGCCATCCAAATCATTCAACTTGGCCACTAATGTTCAAGAATGTTTACTATCTTGGAACATCTCAGATCAACCCTGAGGGTTTTGATATCAAAGTTATAAATAAAAATTCAACACCAGTATCTGATAGAGATAAAGGAACTAGTTTCCCATATATCACTCTTTTTGGCCTTGATAGTTTAGATGAGAATGGGACACGTAATTATGATGAGATGATAGATAAGGATATGGCAAACATAATGAATATGATGGATGGAGAGTTGATGTTTCCAAGTTTACATCCCTTCGCAGACGGTGACTCATTGGAGGGGGGCCAAACATCTGAGCAATTAAAAGGACAGATTGGTTCGGGTACCATGTATACTTCTTCATCTTCACCAGAGGTAAATGGGGATCATCGGTGGATGATCGAAGCAGCATATACCAATCAAAGTTCGACGATTAATCTTGGATTTATGCTTATTGAAGGAAGCGAAGAAGTTATCCAGAATGGTGTTACACTTAAACGAGGGCTGGATTATAATATTGATTATTTTACAGGGACCATTGTCTTATTAGGAGACGCAGCAAATGACCCCAATGCAAAATTGAAGGTCAACTATGACAAACATGAACTGGTCTCATTCGATAAAAAGACCATATTTGGCACACGAGCCCAAATGAACCTTGGCAAGCCTAATTCTTTTATCGGTGCTACAGCTCTTTATTTTAATCAATCTATCATCAATGAGAAGGTAGAAGTTGGTTATGAACCCACACGAAATTTTATTTGGGACCTAAATGGACGCTATGAGTGGGAAATGGATGGTGTTACTCGTTTGTTGGATAGATTACCATTGATCGAGGCAGAAAAGGTTTCCTCTTTTTCAGTAGAAGGTGAAATAGCTCAGGTATTACCCAATCCTAATTCTATAAGTAATGCTGAAACAGGTGACCCAGATGGGGTAGCTTTTATCGATGACTTTGAGGGTAGTAAAAGGACTACTTCACCATCCATCCAACGTCGATTTTGGAAGGCTTCATCAGCGCCTCTTAAATATGTTGCAGAGGATTCATTATTTCTAGACCCCTTTAATCAAAGAAATAGAGGAAAGCTATATTGGTATAATCCATATATCCCAGTTCGCACAAAAGATATCTGGCCAAATCAATCCACATCACTGAGAGCGGGAAATGAGACGACAGATGTTTTAGTGTTACGTTATAAAGCAAAAGAACATCAATATAGTTTAGACCCTGATTCACTATGGGTTGGTATAACTACATCACTCTATTCAGGAGATTATGATCAAATACAAAGTAAATTTTTTGAGATATGGGTTAAGGGGAATACAGGAAAAATGCATATTGACCTAGGAAAAATTTCGGAAGATATTGATGGTAACGGACAATTGAATACGGAAGATATTCCTGCAGCAGGACTTACTCTTGGTAATGGCTTTCTAGAGGATAATGAAGATACTGGCTTAGATGGGTGTTTTGATGAGAGTGAAAATGGATGGGGAAGTTGTTTAGAAAGTGGAACCTACGCTGAATACTATGCCCAAGGAGATACTGTCACTATAAATTACTCTAGTGATTTGAACCCAGAGGATCCAAATGGTGATAATTGGGATTATGAGCCAGGTAGTTTAGATTATTCAAAGGTAAATGGAACTGAATCTAATGGAACAGGTTCTAAAATTCAGGAAGGAGGGAAATACCCTGATACTGAAGATCTAGACCGATCAACTTTCTTGGATAAAACAAATGATTACTTTTCCTCCAGCTTCTTATTAACTGACACAACCTACCTTGCAGGCACCACAGAAAAGGATGGAGTCCCAACAGGATGGAAGCTTTTTCGGGTACCTCTATCAAATTTTAAAAAAGTAGAGAATATTGAATGGAATGAGATTCGTTATGTACGTATTGCAATAACTGGATTAGAGCCCGAACATAAAACATTGCAGATCGCAAAAATGGAAATTGTTGGTAATGAATGGCAAGAGATGGGCATTTATTCACCTGACACATCGGCTTATGACCAGTCTCGCTCAATTTTATCAAATCTATCAGATGAGGATGGGCCTCAATTTCAAGTCGCTGTGATCAATACGGAGGATAATGCAGATTATATTCCTCCAAAGGGTGTGAAAGGGGAATATGATCGTATTAACGAGATACAGTCAAAAGAACAGTCGCTGGTGCTAAAGTTTTCAAACCTTCCTCCAAAACATACTGGGATTGCTCAGAAGACATTATACACCTTGAATGATAATCAGAAACGTAGTTTTATGACATATGATTTTATGAAAATGTATGTAAATGGGAATAGCCCTTGGATCAATTTTGCAGAAACAGATGTGGAACTCTTTTTAAAGTTTGGCTTGGGAGATGATTATTATGAGATTACTCAACCGATCTTCTCTGGCTGGGATGAAGATGAGAATAGGAACAGTTTCAAGATAGATTTAAACTGGCTCACTGCACTTAAGATATCTGACACAACAAAGATAAATAAATTGAATGACCAAGACAGGATCTTAGATTCAGCGAATGTAAGGCAATATTTATATACAGATGATAATGGTCAATTAACAGGCAAGCGAGTCAAGATAGCTGGAAGGCCTGCTTTAAACCGGCTTCAGTATTTTGCGGTGGGGGTCAAAAATATTGGAGATGAGACAATCAATGGTCAGGTATGGTTGGACGAGTTACGCTTAAGCGGAGTCAAAAAAGAAAAGGGAGTAGCTATGCGAGTTCAATCTAGTTTAAAGCTATCAGACCTTGGATCAGCAACAATAGTATACAGCAGGCAAGATGCTGATTATCATCGGTTGCAAGAACGACTTTCAAAATCAAATAATACCTCCGAAAATTTCAACTTAAATGGTAAGATTGATCTGCATCGATTTTTACCTAGATCCTTAGGTATTTCTATTCCACTCAATGGTTCATTCACCCAAAATCAGAGTCGTCCTAAGTTTTTTTCTGGTGAAGATATCCTGGTTGATCCAGATAATACACCAGACTCAATTATGATACTTAGTAATACAGTATCATTGAATACATCGCTAAAGAAAACTGGTAAATCAGATAATAAATTGATGAAATATACTATCGATAATATTTCTTTGAATTTCAGCGCTTCACAGTCAAGGTCATCTGATGTAACCTATAGGCAAAAATGGTCCGAAACCTATACGGGTAAATTTGGTTATAACCTTTCTTTTGATAGAAATAATTATATAAAACCCCTTTTATGGGCTGAAAAAATACCTTTTGTTGGTAATGCGGCTAGCAATTTTCACGTTTATTATACACCTACATCATTTAAGACGGGAATGAACCTCAGTGAAAAACTTACATGGAACGAAACTAGAACAGGTGTAAAAAGTCCAGAAACATATAACTTTGGTTTGAATAGGAATTTAAATCTAGACTATAAGTTCACTAACACTTTAGCAAGCAAATATAGTTGGAGTGGGCAAAGTAAATTAAATGATTATAGAGGATATATATTGACGGCACTAAGGGAATTGGACCCGGGTACAGTTACGCAGACAACAGAGAGTTTTAATACTACATATAATCCATCTATTATGAAGTGGTTAAAGCCTGCCTTTAATTATACCGCCAATTTTCGTTGGTCTGATGATCTTACTAGAGAAGGACAAAATATTAGTACTCAATTAAGGTTTGGTTCAAACTTTACCTTAACACCAGCTCAGTTGATTGAATTCATAATTAAACCTAAATCAGCAAAAAAGTCCCGTTCTTCAGGAAGAACTGGCAACTCAAGATCAAGGACAAGGAATAGAAAAGCTCCTACGGTTGATACAAAAAACCAGAAAAAAGATTCAAAAAAAGGTTTTAATGTTCTTAATTCAGTTCATGGCTTATTTAAGAAGATAAGTCCAGTGTCCATAAGTTATACAGAGACCTTAAACCGCTCTGCTAATCAGATCATTGGTGATGTGCCTACGGGCTATAAGTTTGGCTGGATACCAGAGCACGGTTTGGAACAATCAAGTGAAGTAGGAAGCAATCTAGGCTCCTGGGATCACAAACGAGATGGTTCAGTTCGAAGTGGTATTAAACTTTCAAGAGCAATTACAATTAGCGCAAATTTTACCCAAAACCTTTCTACGACTAGAAACAGCACAGGCTTAGAACAGATGTCCATGACCCGTGATTATGTGGCTTATGGTGAGCTCTTAAATGAAGGTCTGCCTTTCCCCGGTTGGAGCTTTAGGCTTACCGGTCTTGAGAAATGGCCTATCATAAAAAGGTTTGCAAAATCCGCTTCAATGGAGCATAGTTTTTCAGGAAAAGAAACTCGTTCATGGCAGTTTGAAGATGGTTCTCCTGAGCAAATGAATTTCTTTAGCTTTGGTACATTTGCCTCAGAATATAAAGATAATGAAAGGTCTTCCAGAATTAATCAGAATTTTTCACCACTTATAGGCCTCAACTTGACCCTGAAAAAGAATATATCGTTAACATTCAGGAATAATATGAGTAAATCCCTAGATGAAACGCCAACAGGTCTTACGATTCAAAATGATAATAGTTATACATCGACTGGAACATATACTCATAGAGGTGGTATGAATATACCTGTGCCGTTTTATGGCACTCTGAATCTTAATAATACCATAAGTTTTACATTAAATTTCGACTTGAATGAGAGCCGTGAAGAAAGATCTGGAGATAAAATTAATTTAGAAGTAGGATCTTTTTCAGAAAGTTGGAAAACTGGCCTAAGAATGTCATATCAATTTTCAACAAAAGTAAGTGGAGGAGTCCGTTACGAATATCGTGAAAGTGATACAAGAACGACAGGGAAAAAGGTTGATAGGGATTTTGGATTTGATGTCAATCTAGCAATATCAGGATAAAATGAAAAAATTAATAAATTTAATATCATTAGTGGCATTGTGTTGCGGTACAGGTAACCCAAAATTTGATGAAGATCACGCATTTGAATATCTTTTAAAACAATGTGAATTTGGTCCTAGAAATCCGTCATCCGAAGGATATTATAAATGTTTAACCTTTATGGTCGATGAGTTAGACAAAACTGCTGATGATATCATTATACAAGAATTCTCTTACCAAGAAAGAAAGAAAAGAACCCGGCATAATCTCCAAAATGTAATTGCACGCTATAATCCAGATGCAGAATTTCAAACCATAATTTCTTGCCACTGGGATACTCGTCCTTGGGCCGATAGTGAGCCAAATAGAAAAGATAGAGATCAACCGATCTTGGGTGCAAATGATGGAGCTTCAGGTGTGGCGGTGCTATTGGAGTTAGCAAAGATATTCGGAGATAATCCACCACCTATAGGTGTCAATTTAGTTTTCTTTGATGGAGAAGATATGGGTGTGCCAGGAGAGAATGAAACTTATTGTCAGGGATCCAGGTTTTTTGCAAAAAACCTACCTATACCAAAGCCAAATGAGGCTATAAACTTGGACATGGTTGCAGATAAACAGTTACATCTTCCTGTTGAAAAATATTCTTTAGAGTTTCACCCAGAGCTGGTTCGATATTTATGGAAACGAGCTGATGATATGGGTTTAGATGCCTTTGATATTAGACCGCAAAATGCTATTTATGATGACCATGTTCCTCTATATCAAATAGCAGGTATACCATCCATAGATCTGATTGATTTCAAATATCCAAATTCGTATGCCAACTTTTGGCATACAATGGATGACGTTCCAGAAAATTGTAGTGCAGAAAGCCTGGGGCAGGTTGGGAGGCTAATGGTAGATTATATTTATAACCGAGAAGGCCAAAACTGGTAAGCTCAAAATGCAAAGATTGCTTAATATCTTATTTCAATACATTAACAATGTCCTGCTCATCGGCATTTTTTTAATATCCTGCTCGGGCTCGGAAGACCAAGAAGTAATTGACCCCGTCATTGACCCTCATTTCACATTCCATCAAGATTTGAACAAGTTATACTTTTCTATTAATGTCGAACCTAAATATCAAGGATCATCATTAGACAGTGTTATTATTTATTGGTATGGTACTAGTAAGAGTAATCAACCTGACCTTATTAGTCTTCGTGATGATGGGACACATGGAGATATCATAGTAAATGATAATATTTATGGACGAAAAGTATCAAATAGTTCAAATCTATTAAATCCCTTAAACGACCATACAGGTAATGTATTTGTGGATTATAATGCTATCTTTGGAGAGGGTATTGTTACTATTGAAGATACATTTATGATTGGGAATATTATCCCCAGGATAGAATCTGTTAGTGCTCCAGACACTATTGTTCGTACATCTGATGAGACTGTGAGTCTTTACTTAGTAAGCGCTGAGGTCTTTGATGCAGATGGCCTAGAAACAATCAAATGGGTTGGATTTACTTCTTTTCATGTTGAGGGAGACTCAGTAATGAATAATGGAAACTATATCTACTTGTATGATGATGGCAGCGATGAGATTCTTTACGAACCAAATATTACCAGCGGTGATGTAACTCGAGGTGATGGTATTTTCTCTTTTAGAATACCTGTCTATGGTACAGGATTCACCGATCCATCTTTCCAGACCAGGCCAGGAACATTTTACTGGAGATTCCTAACGCAAGACCTGGCAAATGAATACAGTCAAGTATATCTACATGAAATTGTTATACAGTAGAATATATCTTATTTTATTTCTGGTTTCGCAGTTATCTGCGCAGTCTTTTTCGCCAGCTCGTTTTTCATTGAGTACTACAGTCCAAGACACGTTTATGTCTCAAGGGTTATTAAGTAACATCGTAGCAGAAATAAAAATAATGAGTGATTCCCTTACCTGGCTTGGCACAGGGCAAGGGCTCGCACTTCATGATGGAGAATCTATTTACAATCACCATTTTACAACTGATTCTATAGCAGATGGAGAGAATACAAACTTAGTTCCCTATGGAGGTATCCCGGCTATTGCTGTTATGGGAGATACAATGGCAGTCGCCTATTCTGGCGATAATGGGACTATTCAAGTGGGATATGGTATAACTTTGACATATGATGCACTAGCGGTCGGCGATAGCTCAGGAATATCTTGGACCTACTTACAACAGCCTATAGATGCAGAAACTGATACTGTTCCACCTTTTGGAGAAGGGTTCTACAGGGCTCTTCCTGTCACAGTGCCAGAGGCAAATGTTACGTATGATGCTTTTTTGTATGGTGATTATTTATGGACAGCAAGTTGGGCGGGTGGTTTAAGGCGCTATAATCTTAGTAGTAAGAACTGGGAAAATGTACCTATGCCAATGGACAATCAAGATTCTTTATCTCTTTGTGATGGTTTTGATGAAACGGATGATCTTGGTCGCGATATTTTACCTGGATATTACCTTAACCCGAGAGACCCCGCAGATGGAGGGAACCATAATCATAAAGCCTTCTCTGTTTTAGTTCATGGTGATACAGTTTGGGCTGGGACTGCTAATGGCATCAATAGAGGTATTATGATTAATGAGTGGGTAGAAGATCCACCGGGCAATTTCAAATTATTAAATTGTATAGAATGGATCCATTATTCTTACCCTCACGATAACTTGTCTGGCAATTTTGTGGTTGGCCTTGCAAGACAAGTATGGAATGGTTTTTCAACTATTTGGGCAGCAACCATGAACGCTGATACACCTGGTGAAGTAAGAGGATTAAGCTATACGAGAGATGGAGGGCTAACCTGGAAAACAGCATTACTAGGTGAACGGATCTATAATATTACCGCTAAAGATTCATTGGTATTTGCCTCTAGCCAATCAGGCTTGTGGAAAAGCTTAGATGGGGAGAATTGGGCAGTCTTTGATTCTGCTATTGATACAACATTTATGTCTCAGAGTGAGATACTAACAGATGTTGTATATACTTCAGTATTGGATGAGCGTGATAGTATACCAAATCTATGGATCGGGACATCTAATGGTGCAGCCATTTCATCCGATCTTCATGGCACTAGCTGGACTATTTTTCAAACTGAATATGATTCAACAGAATTCTATGCCTACCCTAATCCATTTTCTCCTTTCAATCACAATCAGCTTGGAGGGGAAGGTTATGTAAAATTTCATACGGGCAATATCGTCAATACTCAAGTAGAACTTGATATTTATAATTTTGCAATGGAAAAAGTATTCCAGTATAATTATGATTTCAATTTATATAATGGTGCCATAAAATGGAATGGCCGTGATATGAATGGTGTCCTTGTTGATAATGGTGTTTATTTCATCCGAATAAAATATGCTCCTTCTATTAATAAAAGTCCTCAATATTTTTGGGACAAACTGATTGTGGTCAAATGACGAAAAAAGCAATTTACATTTCCATCTTAGCCTCGATTATTTACAGCCAAGACTGGGGTGGACAATCAGGCGGGTTTTTGAGGATGGGTTCAACTGCAAAGGCCGTAGCAATGGGAGGAGGTTTTACTGCAGAACTAGACCAAAGTTTTCCCGCTTTTCACAACCCTGCCTGGGCAGCATTTTTAGTAAAACGCCATTTTGGAAGTTCTTACACAAACTTAACCCTAGATCGTCGTTTAGCCTCTACTAGTTTTGCTATGGCATTACCACCAACGGCTGGAATTGGATTGGCTTGGGTCTATGGAGGAGTAAGTGATATTCAAGGTCGTTATAGTACTGGTATGAAGTCATCAAAGATGCAGACTGGAGAAAATGCTTTAATGATAACATTTGCACAAAAATTAGTTCCCTGGCTCTCCATAGGTGCAAATTTTAAAATATTACGTTATGATCTTCCAATTACGGAATCAGACCAGATCTCCGGTTCCGGAATTGGTTTTGATATTGGGTTATTGATCAAAACGGGCATTAATAGCACGTTAGGGATTATGGTCCAAGACCTTAGCTCTAATTATCAATGGGATACAAATAAGCTATTTGCACAGGGAGGTCCATATCAAGAAGAGTTCCCGACTATTTATCGTCTAGGCTCTCGGTATAATAGCAAGGGACTTATTATCGTAGGAGATATAGGGTTAATCACTGATCATGATTCTTATTCGGGTCTACTTCCAAGACTTGGGGTGGAATACAGTTTTCTTGATCAATACTTTTTTCGAGGTGGATATGGAAATGGTAGAATGGCGTTTGGAGTTGGATATGAATATGGATTATTCAAATCACGTGATTCACATATAGACTATGCTTTTTCATTGGATTGGGTTTCACAGGCAGCCCATACGATTTCTTATGCATTTAATTTTTAGTTTTATTATTGTGCTTTCTGTTCCTCTTACTGGAATGGGAACTCAGTTTTTAGTATTGCCATCTTCGGCAGAAGAGCTAAGTATGGGAAGCCACGCTACATTACCAGGATTATTTTCTGTAAACCCTGCTTTATTCTTCGCACCAAAAAAGTATCCTCACTTTTCTATTGATAGAGGAACATGGTTAGGAGACGTGACCTTAACTCATTTAGGATATAATCAAAATTCAGGTAATAGAACAACTCATTTGGGCATAAAGTATTCGGGTTTAACAGATCTAGAATTCAGACAAGAATCACCTCAAGATGATGCTTCGTCAAGATTTAGTGCTTATGGTCTTGCAATCGATGGCGGGGCATCGATAAGTCGTGAAAATCAAAAATTCGGATTTTCCATTTCCTACATTAATTTTGGTTTGTATACTGAAAGTTCAAGTGGTATTGCATTAAACCTTGGATATGCGTTAGAGTTAAAAAATGACATTACCTTTGGTTTATCAGGACAAAATATTGGTTGGATGAAGAAGTTATCTTCATCAAGCCCTGCTTTGCCAGTAAGGATCTCGACCGGACTTTCAAAACTTATTCGATCAAATATGTTCACTAATAATATTTTTGGATCTGTTGAGTCGAATTCAATAATATCGGGACCAAAGATATATTTGGGAAATCGTTTTAGTTGGAACCGCTTGGATATACTTGCTGGTTATTCAGCTTCAAATGAAGTCGTCGAGTCGTCTATTGGTATTGGGCTGAATCTAAATCGTTATCATATCGCATATGGTATACGTGTAGGGTCGCAAGACCTTGGGATACCAAAAACACTTTCTCTGAGGCTCTTATTGCCATGAAGAAATTTGATCTAAGAACACCAATCATATATGTACTTATTTTTATCATTATGGTTTTATTGATTGTATTAAAACAACAGGATGATCAAAATAAAGAACTGGCTTTAAAAGAAAAAATTGGAAAATTAGAAACAAAAGAAAAAGAAAGACAAGATAAGGTTCTTCCTGAAGCACCAGCTCCAACCTTAAGAGGGAAGATAGGAATTATTATAGATGATTTTGGATATCGCAATGATGAGATATCCGATGGTTTTTTAAACTTGGATGCAAAATTGACCTATGCGATCATACCTGGTCATACGCATAGTACTTCATTTGGTGAAAAAGCAGTCGCTGCTGGATATGAGGTCATAGTGCATATGCCGATGGAAAATACTGGGAGGACCTATGGAGAAGAAGAGTTTGTTCTAATGACCTACATGGATAATGAGACGATCGAAAGAAGAGTGAAGAATGCCTTTCTCCAAATTCCAACAGCAATTGGGTTAAATAACCATCAAGGCTCTAAGGCATCCGCAGATCAGCATGTGATGTCAAATATCGCCAGAGTCTTAAAAGAAAAAAAATTATTTTTTATCGACAGTAGGACAACAGGAGAAACGATTGCTGAAACTACTATGGAGGTCTTTGGGGTCCCCACTGCAAGAAGAAATGTATTTTTGGATAATGAAGATGATGAGGAAAAAATATTAAAGCAACTTATGGAGCTTGTAGAAAGGGCTGAAAAATCAGGTGCTGCTATAGGTATTGGTCATGTAAAACTAAAAACTTTACATGTATTAGAAGAAGAAATCCCTAAATTGCAGAAAAAGGGATTTGTATTTGAATTTGTTTCTAACATGTTGCATTAAACTATATGCCTATCGGATGTAGAGTAACCAGGGGTGATCTAACCGAAAGTATCCATGTTGCATATGCTGTTGCTGTAGATGCAATTGGTAACATAATCTTTAGTACTGGTGACCCACACTATTTAACCTGCATACGGTCTTCCCTAAAACCATTTCAGGCTGCAGCCTCTGTTAAAGTAGGTGCTATTGATGATGCCGGGTTTGACGATAAGGAATTAGCATTGATGTGCGCCTCCCATAAAGGCGAAGACATACATATAGCAACTGCGAAGAGTATGCTTGATAAGCTAGGGCTTGGATTAGATGTCTATGAATGTGGTTCTCACTATCCTTCCGATACTGCTTCTCGCCATAGAATGGTTCGAGAAAATAAAGTAGCAAAACCTATCCATAATAATTGCAGTGGTAAACATGCGGGGATGCTAGCCCTCGCAAAATATTTATCTGATGATATTTCGAACTATATCCAAAAAGAACACCTTGTGCAACAGACTATTCTAGATTACGTAAAGAGTATTTCAGGCTTGGAAGACATCCCTACTGAAATAGATGGTTGTTCTGCACCCACTCCATTTATGACATTGCAAAATATTGCGATTTTATTTCAGGCACTGGCGGCAGATAAAAATCCAGAGCTCACAAGAGTCTACAATGCTATGTCATCATTCCCAGAAATGGTTGGTGGTACAAACCATTTTGATTCTTTATTTATTAACGCTTTAAAAGGGAGAGGTGTTACAAAAGTAGGTGGAGAATCCGTACGAGGTATTTCTTTAAAGACAAAAAAAAGCGGGCCAATAGGTATTGCAATCAAGGTCTTAGATGGCAATTTTAGGGCACTACCAGTTGCGACCATGAAATTATTAGAACATATGGAACTTTTAGAAAGGAAAGAGTTAGACCAATTAGATCAATTTAAAAGTAGTATATTGACTAATCATAATGGAATTGAGGTTGGGCGCATTGAAGCCTATATAGATTTCTGATGAGGTATTTTTTCTTTTTTATACTCTATTGCTCTTTATATGCCTCCAGCGCTCGAGTAGTGACATATAATCTCTTGAACTTTTCAGATGAGGATGACCGTGAAGATGATTTCATTACGATTATTGAGTTTATACAGCCAGACATCATTATTGCACAAGAAGTAAATGCCGTAACTGGATTTTCACATTTTAAATCAGATGTGTTAGACATAATGGAACCGAATATTTGGACTGGAGCAGACTTTACTAATCAAACCGCTCAACAAGACATTGCGCTATATTATAAACATGATCAATTCAACCTCTTAAGTACAAATGTTATTTATTCAGCACAATCGTCAGGCACTAGGGATGTTATAGAGTGGGTCTTATTACATGAACAGTCCGGGGTTGAGTTTAGAGTATACGGCGCACATTTTAAGGCCAGCTCTGGGACCTCTAATTCAGCAGAACGATTAGCAGAAGCTACGATTCTAAGAGATTATTTAAACGAGTTACCTTCAAATAGTTATTTTATTGTTGGCGGAGATTTTAATATTTACTCCAACAGCTCTTCTTCAGAGCCTGCGTTTGAAATGTTAATTGGTGATAGCGATGATAATGATGGTCGACTATTTGATCCAATAGATCGCATTGGACATTGGCATAATAATAGTTCTTATGCTGATGTTCATACTCAGTCCACTCGCACTACCCAATTTGGCGGTGGTGCAAATGGAGGGATGGATGACCGCTTTGATTGGTTATTTGTTTCAGAAGCGATTCTAAATGATTCATCTGATATGTATTATACAGAAGGTACTTACTGGGCTGTGGGAAATGATGGGAATCATTTTAATGATGCGATCAATGATGGTAATAATACTTCAGTAAGTGATGAGATCGCAGATGCTCTTCACGCAGCCTCTGACCACCTACCAGTGTATATGGATCTTTGGTTCGATGACCTAATATATTCAGATTATGGTATTGTGATCTCAGAGATCATGGTTAATCCAGCTGCCGTTTCTGATTCTTATGGGGAATGGTTTGAAATAACCAACACTTCTGATTCAATCATTGATATTCAAGGCTGGGTAATAAAGGATTCTGACCAAGATGAGCATAGTATTTTTTCCGATGAATTAGTTACCAATGTCCTGCCTGGAGAATATTTTGTATTTGCACGAAATGATGACCCTGACCTTAATGGAGGACTCAGTGTGAATTATACATATGAGGACTTTACATTGTCTAATAGTGAAGATGAGATTATTCTGGCCGATACATTAGGAGCTATTGTAGATGAAGTTTATTATACAAGTTCATGGCCATATTCAAGTGGGTCATCGATGGAAATTCATGATCTCTTAATTGATAATAGTATCATCGATCAATGGTTTGCTTCCACTATTAGTTATGGTGAAGGAGACTATGGCTCTCCTGGGATTGCCTATGATGGGTCATTAGACCTTTTTAAAAATAATACTCCTCCAGAAATCTTCATTCTGGAATCTCCATATCCCAACCCATTTAATCCTTCGACTACAATTCAAATTCATATTAAGGATAGTGAGCATATTCTGTTTGAGATTTACGATATTCGAGGAAGTAAGGTCAAGACACTAAAAAATACTTATATGCATGCCGGAACTCATGAATTTGAATGGGATGCAACCAATAGGTCGAGTGGAATATATTTTTTCAAACTTATTACTAGTTCAGGCTATTCAACTAAAAAAGCAATTCTAATTAAATAAAGTGCGTTCCTTATTTTGTATCATGTTCTTTTTATCCAATTTAATTGGTCAGCAAAGAACGTTAAATAGAGTCAAGATAGCATCAGATGAGTATGATAAATATACTTCTGTTGGCAACCTAGGTCTTACAATAACGAATTTTGGTATTATTGGAAACGGGTGGAATCTAATGGAAGATGGTAGTATTCATCCTTCATGTCAGTATAAACAACAGACCGAAATAGCCCGAGAACAGGTGGAGCACTTTTCATACGCAGGGCTTTGGGTTGGTGGTGTTGTTAATGGTGAAAGAAGAGTATCTACATCTATCGTTGATGGTGTATTTGAATCGGGCAATGAGGGATTTGAATTATTTGCTGAGACCCCAATTACTATTCAGTCATCTATATCTTCCACGACTCAAGATTCAATGGCCCAGTATTATTCTCCTAGTGCTATATCTCACCAGGATATGTTTGCAGATTTTAAGGATTATGGTTTGACTAAAGAAGATGGAATGGGAATACCTAACCACAATCCTCTGGGACTAGATATCCATCTAGAAAGTTATGCATGGAATTATTCATATGCAGATGCGTTTGTTGTCTTAAATTATACTTTTAAGAATTCATCAGCTGATACTATAAATAATATATACTCTGGTATATGGGTAGATCCATCAGTGGCCAATTTTAATTATACAGATTATTATACGCCTGGAGGCGGTTTCACATGGTACGATAATCTAAATGCATTTGATGAATCTGAAGATGACAATGGGTTCAATAGAGATATTGCATATCAGTATGATGCTGATGGAGATGATGGCTGGGCACAATCATACCTTGGTGTTTCTGTATTGGGGGGTTCCATACCTATGAGTTATCTTAAAACAAATTACTATCAGTGGGTTTGGACAAATTCCAATAATAGCGATTATCCAGCATATAGTATGCCCATAGACGATTATGAAAGATATGAAAAAATGTCTTCATCGGTTCCAAAAGGGACTGGACTAGATTATACTTCTGAAGGCTATCCCTCATCCGAAAATAGCTGGTTATTTCTTATTTCAGCAGGGCCTATTGGTTCAAAACCAAACGCTGCGGACTCCACTTCATGGACTCTAGCACCCGGAGATTCATGTAGTATTGCATTTACAGTAGTCTGTGGACTTTGGTCGGACGGTTTCACTGGTGATTCACCAGGAAGGAGAAATAATCTATATGTTAATTATGATTGGGCTCAGAAAGCATATGATGGAGAAGATAAGAATAGAAATAATGTTTTAGATGAAGGCGAAGACACTAATGATAATCAAGTGATAGATAGGTATATTTTACCTGCACCACCGCCTGTTCCTAATATGTATGTAGACATTGAATCAAGAAAAGTAACCTTATATTGGCAGAATAATTCTGAATCATTTTTAGACCCGATAAGCCAGGAAGCCGACTTTGAAGGTTATAGAATTTATGGAGCAAGAAAAACAGATAATGGATCACTAGGTGAGTTTTCATTACTTTTAGAAGCAGATACAAACAACGATATAGGATATAACACTGGCTTTTCAATGATAGAGATCAAAAATAGCTATGGAGAAGCAGACAGTATTAATATTAATGACGTATATTATCATTATAAATTCGAGAATTCAGACATCAAAGATGGATGGCTAAATTATTATGCGATCACAGCGTATGATCGTGGGGACCCTGATGCGAATCTTGCAAGTTTAGAAAGTTCGATTTATTCTAACAGGATCTACGTTTATCCTGGTGAATCAGCATCAGTTGATGCCCAATGGTCGGGTGAACCCACTGTCTATCCAAATCCTTATAGAGGGCAGGCTTTATGGGATGGCTATGGTAGTAGAAATAAAATGATATGGTTTAGAAACTTGCCTGTAGAAGCCGAGATAAGAATATTCTCACTAGCTGGTGACCTAGTTGACATTATCCAACATAATGAGTCATATAAAGGACAAGACATTAATAATATTGATGAAAGAAAAAACCCTCTCATGTCTGGAGGTGAGCATGCTTGGGATATGATTACGATGTATGATCAAGCAACAGCATCTGGGCTTTATCTGTTTACAGTTGAGAATAAGGCATCCGGAGAGATCAAAGAAGGAAAATTTTTAATAATTAAGTAACTAAACAGGGAGAAATAATGAGAAAGTTGATATCAATTATTTTTTTAAACGTAATGATCATGGGTAATTCAGGTGGTCCAGGCCAAGGGTATTCCCATAATGCACCGAATTTTAATAATTGTACAAACTGTCATAGTGGGACCGTTAACTCTGGAGACGGTAATGTTACCTTTACGGGCTTGCCTGAAAGCTATATTCCTGGAGAGACATATTCTATCGGTGTTACTGTGACTGGTTCGAATGAAAGAGGGTATGGCTTTCAAGCCGCTGCCCAAAGTGGTAATGATGCTGTAGGTGAAATATCGCTTAATTCTAATTCTGAAAACCTTGAACTAAATGGTAGTTATATACAACATAATTCTAGGACAAGCTCTGGATCATGGGTCTTTGATTGGGTGGCCCCTTCATCAGATGTAGGAGATGTTACTTTCAGCGCCTCCGGTCTTGCTACTGGCGGCAATAATGGGAATGGAGGTGATGATGTATATACAAATGCAATAATTGTTCCTGCTACGGTTCCGGTTGATTTTGAAGGTTTATTTTTTAGTGAATATGCTGAAGGGAGTTCATACAATAAATATTTAGAAATTTATAATGGTACAGGTTCAGATGTGGATCTTAGTGAGTATTCTATTTCAAGTTGTAATAATGGGTGTGATTCTGAAAATGAATTTGATTATCCAGATAATATTACTTTTGATGCTGGAACTACTCTATCAGCAGGAGATGTCTATGTTATTTATCACCAGGATGCAGATGATTTAATTGCTACGGAGGGAGATCAAACATTTATGTATCTAGGAAATGGTGATGATGCTTTTGCAATTACTTTAGCCGGGGCTACTGCGGATAATTATACAATTGTGGATATTGTTGGAGATATGGGAGGAGATCCTGGAGATGGATGGGATGTCGCTGGTATTACTAATGGCACCAAAGATCATACTTTAGTTAGAAAGTCTAGTGTAGCCGAAGGCAATGAGGGTGATTGGTCATCTTCAGCCGGATCAAATGAGGAAGATTCCGAATGGATTGTTTTAGATAATAACACCTGGGATTACTTAGGTTCGCATCCTCATGTTATTGGAGGTAATGAGCCATCAATTAGTATATTGTCTCCTGAAGAAGGTGCTACTCTATTTTCTGACCAGGTAACAATAGAGTTTTCTGTGGCTAACTTTAATATTGGCTCAGATGGAGATGGCGTTGATGGGCATATCCATTATGCTCTTGATGATGATAATTCTGTAATGCACTATTCTACAGAACCGATAACTATATCTAATGTAAGCGAAGGAGATCATCAGTTTCATATTTGGTTAGT
>CENP01449893.1_pt1 | contig 19435 bp, 13 predicted proteins | sample 361281 | NCBI WGS metagenome assembly CENP01 (sample SAMEA2591122, study PRJEB7988) | marine metagenome | biome: marine biome (ENVO:00000447); feature: deep chlorophyll maximum layer (ENVO:xxxxxxxx); material: saline water (ENVO:00002010), including plankton (ENVO:xxxxxxxx) | depth 70 m | reverse complement strand
TTGACAGATTAGCAATCTGCTCCATTACCACTCTGGCACCTCTCCATAGTACGGTCCGTAAAAGTAATAGTTCCAAGTAAAGTAAACAATCTTTTTTTTTATATTATTTTGGATATTCAACACGCAACTGATAAACGTTAATTAGTTTTTTGAATAAAACTTTTTTTACACTCTCAATCTCGGCAAAAGTTATGTCAGAGGAATTGAATTGATGTTCAGACATTTTTCCATCAATAATCTTATCAACGAATTCTTGAATAGTGTTTTGATTAGGATCTTTTAAACTTTTAGATGCAGCCTCAACTGAGTCTGCCATCATTAAAATTGCGGTTTCTTTTGAGAATGGTTTAGGTCCTTTATAACGAAAGTCTTCAATATTAACTTCTTCTGGATTTAATTCTTCTTGTTTTTTATAGAAATAGTAAACTGTAGATGTTCCATGGTGAGTTTTAATAAAATCTATTACCCTATCCGGAAGATTGTACTTTTTAGCAATTTTAATTCCTTCTTCTATGTGATCAATTATAATATCAGCACTTTGCTTGGGAGTAAGTCGGTCATGAGGAGAAAAATTAGCTGTTTGATTTTCTGAGAAATACATTGGAGCAGTAAGCTTTCCTATGTCATGATAAAGGGCTCCAACTCGAACTAAAAGTGAATTTGCTTTTATTTCGTTTGCCGCTGCTTCTGCGATATTAGCAACTTGTAAAGAGTGATGAAAAGTTCCTGGTGCTTTGTCAGACAATTCTTTTAATAAAATAGAGTTTGTATCTGTCATCTCTAATAAAGAAACATCAGAAACTAATCTAAAAAGACGCTCATATATATATATTAGCGGCTGAACAAAAAGCATAAGTAAACCATTTAACATAAATAATGCTAGAGGTTTTAAACCTATCTTTAATATATCTCCCTCCTGTATAGTAGTAAATGCGATGTACCCGACCAAATAGACAAATACGATTTGACCAACAGAGATAAATAAATTTGCTCTTCGATACAATTGAGCTACTGATTGTATTGTAACAATTCCAGCTGTTATTTGTAAAAAGACAAATTCAAAACTATTTGGTACAATAAAACCCATAAGCAAAACAGTTAATACATAAGTGAACAAACCAAGTCTTGCATCAAAAAATGATTTCATAATTAAAGGTAAAATGCAAATAGGAACTGCAAAAACAAAATCATTATCATAATTAATAGTCAAAGTGACCGCAATAATCACAATTAAAATATTAAAAAAAATAAAAGTTAACTTTCTATTATTATTATAGATTTCACTTCGATAAGTAAAAAGAAATAATAACAATAAAGTAAAAGTTAAGATTATTAGTATTGAATAACCTATTATAATCCAAATAGAGCTTTGATCTTCATTTTGTAGAATAAATTCATTGCGAAGTGAACTCAATTTTTCAAAGGTGTCATCATTCACTAACTCCCCTTTTGCTACAATTAATTCTCCTGTAGCAATAAACCCTCTAGACCTTGAAACACTTTGAATTACCTGTTGTCTTGATGTTTCATAAAAGATTTTATCTATGTTTATGTTTGGTGTTATTATTTCAAAGAATAGGTCTTTAAATATATCTTCAAATCTATTAAGTTTTGATTCTTTTAATCTTTTATTTATAAGATCGAATAAAGTTTCTGATTTAAATAATTTATTTACATCTAGAGGAATTTCGATTTGCTCTTGAATCAAAAGAATTTCAAAATTCCCCTGATGAACATAATTAGGGTTTAAAACCCCATAAAAATATATTTCGTCAAGAAGTTCTCTTCCGAGTTTGAATAAACTATCTAGTCCATTTACCTTTTCTTCGCTTTCAAAAAAACTTGTAAACTTTTCAGGATATTCACTTATTATTTGATTTTTAATTTTTAGATCTGCTCGCAGATAGGGTTTAAGTTGCCTTAGAGCTTCTTCTTGATCATTTTTGAATTCTAAATCTGATTTTAAAATCGAAAAATCGAAGGGAGAATAAAAGTCTGGATATTGCCAAACCCTTCCTTTTTGAAATTCATATTTGAATTGTCCACCTAAAGGAAAAATATAAAGAATTAAAATCGAGCTAGAAAGAATGAGTAGCGATTTATATAATATTCCTTGTTTCGTTCTAATGAAATTCCAATTCGATTTCAAAAATCTTATTTTTTTTAAAATTACGTAAACTTTCTATCTTCGTTCCAATTTTGATAACAGTTGATTGTCCTTGCATTTAAAATTCTTAATTTTGTTTTAATCAGGCAATTTAAAAACTTGTCTTAAAATTTAATTTTGGAATACGGTATTTGTCATTTAAGTATTGTACCAATGCGGAAAGAAGATTCTCATAAAAGTGAACTAATCTCACAACTTCTTTATGGTGACTGTTTTAAAATAATTTCAAAGAATAAGGAATGGCTCCAAATCACTACACTTTTAGATAAATATACTGGTTGGATTGATTGTAAACAGAGTCAAATTATAATTGAAACGGATGCAGAAGAAATTAGTTTTAAAACAAATACATATAGCACTAACATAGTTGATTATGTCCAAACTTCAAAAAATAAGTTAACAACTCTAATTTTAGGAAGTAATATAGGTGCTGCAAGAGTTCTAAATCATGTATTTAACAGTGATAGTATTAAAGGGAAAAAACCAAAATCTAATTTATTAAAGATAGCATCACTTTATCTTAATTCTCCTTATTTATGGGGAGGAAAAACTCCTATGGGTATTGACTGTTCGGGATTAACTCAAATGATCTATCGTATTAATGGCTATAATATACCTAGGGACTCATCTGAACAAGTGAAATTAGGAGAAACACTAAGTTTTATTGAAGAAAGTGAAGCGGGAGATTTAGTTTTTTTTGACGATGAAGATGGTAATATTATTCATGTAGGGTTATTACTACAAAATAATCATATACTTCATGCGCATGGTATGGTAAGGATTGATCGTATTGATCAAACAGGAATTTACAATATAGAAACCAAAAAACATTCACATAAAATGAGGATTATAAAAAAAATAATTTAGAAAGAGTATTAAGTAAGTAGAATTTTTATTCAATCATCCCTTTCATTCTCATAAAGCCTTCATTATTTCCTAAAGTCCCATAGATATTCATTAACGTTTTTATGGCTTCTTCATTTTTACCAACCTTTATTAATTTTTCTAGAATTGGGACGCACTCTTTATAAATATTTTCTCTTTCAATTTTTAATTCGTCATAGCGAGCATTATCGGCTCTTGTTGTGCCTAAATTGTTCATCTCCTCCACAATAGCATTTTCACCTTCTAAAATTAATGTTACGAGGTTTAAATAACCTGATTGAAATTTAGGATCAAGTTCTATAGTTTTTTTATAGTATTTAGATGCTTCTTCTTTATTTCCCCTTTGAGCATTCACAACCCCAAGGTTAAAATATAGAGTAGCATTGTTGGGATCTTGTTCTATCGCTTCTTTCATTAAGGATTCAAAGCGATCATTTTCTTTAAGTTGTATATATAAATTGGCTTCTGTTAATATCAAATTCAAATCTTTTGGGTCTGACTCACGTGCTTCTCTAACAGCTTCCATTGCTTTATCGTTGTTTCCTGTTTGTGCATAAATTATCGCAATATTTTTGATGATCTCTGGGTATCGAGAATCTGTGGTCTCCTCTCTAAAATCAGTATATTCTTTCGTTTTTTTGTATATATTATATTCGGATTCAGAAAGTTCTACATCTTCTCCTGTTTCAACAAGTTTTGCCATAAACTTTTTTACAATCCCATCGTACTTTAACTCTTTAAGTTTATCATAATATTTTAGTGCTGTTTCGAAGTCGGTACCGTTAACTGCACTGGAGGCTGCATAATACAAATAATCTTTATTAATTTCAGGGTTAATCATATAAGCTAAATAAAGTTTTGAAGTTGCGTCAGCGAAACTTTTAGTTTCATTATCTTCAATAGCATCATTAACTAGATCATTTGTTAATTTTTCAAGTTGAGTTTCGTAATCTAAATCCTTACCTCCTGCTGCTGTGAATGCTAGATATTTTTCGTAGGCAGCCTCATAGTTTTTATTTGCTTGATCTATTTTTGCCTCTAGATAAGTTTTTTGATTTACGATCTTTAAATCTGCCCCTTCAAAAAGTGATGCATTTGATGTTAATAAATCTTTAGCTCCTTGAATATCTCCAGATTCAAATAGTTTTTCCGCTTTCTTAATTTCTTTTTTTTGAGCTAAACAATAGCTAATTGATATAAAAAAAAGGTATGTTAAAATTTTTTTCATTGTAATTTGTTTTTTATTGTTCAATAGTAGTACCATCATTAACTTCAAGGTCATTAATATCTTCTAATTTTTCATCATCTTTCATAACCTTTGCAACAGCAGCAATGGTATCTTCCCCTTTAAGATTTATAAGCTTTACACCTTGAGTTGCTCGGCCCATAACTCGCAATCCATTAATCTCCATTCTGATTGCAATACCAGATTTATTTATAATCATTAAGTCATCCTGATCATTAACGTTTTTTATGGTAACTAATTCTCCTGTTTTTTCTGTGATTGAGATGGTTTTTACCCCCTTTCCACCTCTATTTGTAACCCTGTAATCCTCTAAACTAGAACGTTTACCAAAACCATTTTCTGAAACCACCAATATATTGGCGTCCATGTCATTTACAGCAATCATTCCTACAACTTCGTCATTATAATTATTTAGCTTTATTCCTCTTACACCTGACGCTCCACGACCCATAGGACGTGTTTTGCTTTCCTCAAATCTAATTGCTTTCCCCGATTTTACAGCCATCATGACATGGCTATTTCCATTTGTAAGTTTTGCTTCTAATAGTTCATCTCCTTCTCGAATTGTAATCGCATTAATACCATTTGAACGAGGTCTGGAGTATTGTTCTAATAAAGTTTTCTTGACTTGTCCCTTTCGGGTAGCCATAATTACATAATGATTGTTAATATAGTTTTCATCTTTCAAATCTTGAGTACATATAAAAGCTTTTACTTTATCATCAGGTTCTATATTAATTAAGTTTTGAATAGCTCTACCTTTTGCAGTTTTTGATCCTTCTGGTATTTCATAAACACGCATCCAAAAACATTTTCCTTTTTGAGTGAAAAACAACATATATTGATGATTTGTCCCTACAAATAGATCCTGAAGGAAATCCTCATCTCTTGTTGTAGAAGCTTTTTGTCCTACTCCACCTCTATTTTGAGTTTTATATTCGTTTAAAGAAGTTCTTTTTATGTATCCAGCGTGAGAAATAGTTATAACTACCTTTTCATCGGGAATCATATCTTCCATGCTAAATTCACCACCTGAATATTCGATAATTGAACGACGGGCATCACCATACTTATCTTTTATTTCAAGAAGTTCTTCTTTAATTATCTCCATCCTGAGGTCTTTTTTATCGAGAATATCTTTAAGCCAAGATATTGTTTTTAAAAGCTCTTCAAATTCTGACCTTAATTTATCTTGTTCTAAGCCAGTCAATTGTCTCAATCGCATTTCAACTATAGCTTTTGCTTGGATTTCGGAAAGCTCAAAACGCTTAATCAGATTCTCTCTAGCCTCTTCAGGGTTTTTTGAGCCACGAATAATAGAAATAACTTCATCAATATTGTCAGAGGCAATAATTAATCCTTCAAGAATGTGTGCTCTTTCTTCAGCCTTTCGAAGTTCAAATTTTGTCCTTCGCACAACTACGTCATGTCGATGCTCTACGAAGTAGCGTATCATATCCTTTAAATTCAATATCTGAGGCTTACCATTAACCAGTGCAATATTGTTTACACTAAAGGATGATTGTAAAGACGTAAATTTATAGAGCTTGTTTAAAACAATATTGGGAATAGCATCGCGTTTTAAAACATATACAATGCGCATTCCGTTACGATCAGATTCGTCTCGAATAGAAGATATACCCTCAATTTTTTTATCATTAATAAGGTCTGCAGTCTTACGAATCATCTCTGCTTTATTAACCTGATAAGGAATTTCACTAACAATGATACATTCTCTACCATCAACTTCTTCAAAAATCGCATTTGCTCTAACAACAACTCTACCTCTACCTGTCAGAAAAGCTTCCTTAACACCTTCATAACCATAAATTATCCCCCCAGTTGGAAAATCTGGAGCCTTTATTGTTTCAATTAAATCCTCAACTGAAATTTCATTATTGTTAATATATTGTATAGTTCCATCAACAACCTCAGTAAGATTATGTGGAGGCATGTTTGTGGCCATACCAACGGCAATACCTGATGCACCATTGATAAGTAAATTAGGAACACGAGTTGGAAGCACAGTGGGTTCTTTGAGTGTATCATCAAAATTTAGTTGAAGATCTACAGTTTCTTTATCAATGTCTGCCATTAAGTCTTCAGACATTTTTCTCATCCGTGCCTCTGTGTATCTCATAGCTGCAGGACTGTCACCATCTACAGAACCAAAGTTTCCTTGTCCATCAATTAAAAGATAACGCAAACTCCACTCTTGTGCCATACGAACCATAGTGTCATAAACTGAACTATCTCCATGGGGGTGATATTTCCCTAATACCTCTCCAACTATACGAGCAGATTTTTTGTAAGCTGTGTTGGAACGAATGCCAAGTTCATGCATTCCAAAAAGTACACGACGATGAACTGGCTTTAATCCATCTCTGACATCAGGAAGTGCACGTGACACAATGACAGACATTGAATAATCAATGTATGCTGATTTCATTTCATCTTCAATCCTGATGGGGATGAGTCTATCTTCTTCGTTCATTACATATTATCTTAATAAGCTAAAATAGCGAATCAGTGGGCAATATTAAACTAATATCAATGCATTATAATAAAAATTATTAACAGATTTTTAATCTATTTTGGTGGTAAATAATCACTACCCATCTTTTGAATTCTTAATATTTTTTTGTCTATTAGCACTAGGCAAACTTGTTTGGTCTATTTTTTGCCAAATATTACAAAAATGTAAAAATTTATAATTTATAATTTATGGATGATAATTTTTCCCCACGAGTTAAGGATGTAATATCTTTTAGTAAGGAAGAGGCCCTTCGTTTAGGGCACAACTTTATTGGAACAGAACATTTAATGCTTGGTATATTGAGAGACGGAGGAGGAAAAGCTATTGCTATATTAAATGCAATTGAAATAAATCTAGATGAATTAAGACGAAAAGTTGAAATCTTAAACCCTGCTGCAATTGAAAATTCCCAATCGTTAAATGATAAAAAAAATTTGCATTTAACTCGTCAAGCAGAACGCGCCCTCAAAACAACTTTTTTAGAAGCAAAATTATTTCAAAGTGACCTTATTAATACTGTTCACTTGCTACTTTGCATTCTAAGAAATGAAAATGATCCAACAACAAAACTACTCTCAAAATTGAATGTAGATTATGATATTGTTAAAGAGCAATTTAAATTAATGTTAACCAATGACTCTGATTCTTATGATGACATACCATCAGCATCTTCTTTTCCAGATGAAAAAGATAATGAAAATGATGGAAAAGAAAACCCTTTTATTCCCACCTCAGAATCGAAAACATCAAAAAAATCTAAAACCCCTGTTTTAGATAATTTTGGGCGAGACATTACAGCGCTTGCTCAACAAGAAAAACTCGATCCAGTAGTCGGAAGGGAAAAAGAAATTGAAAGAGTTTCTCAAATCCTAAGTAGAAGAAAGAAAAATAATCCATTGCTAATTGGAGAACCAGGTGTTGGCAAATCTGCAATAGCTGAAGGACTTGCTCTTCGCATAATCCAAAAAAGAGTTTCTCGAGTTCTTTACAACAAACGAGTAGTTGGTCTAGACCTTGCAAGCCTGGTTGCTGGCACTAAGTATCGTGGACAATTTGAAGAAAGAATGAAGGCCCTAATGAATGAATTAGAAAAAAATGATGATATAATTTTATTTATCGATGAAATTCATACTATAGTTGGTGCAGGAGGAGCTACTGGGAGCCTAGACGCATCTAATATGTTCAAACCTGCTCTTGCTCGTGGAGAAATTCAATGTATAGGAGCTACAACTTTAGATGAATACCGTCAAAATATTGAGAAAGACGGTGCCTTGGAAAGACGTTTTCAAAAGGTTCTCGTAGAACAAACTAATTTGGCGGAAACTCTTGAAATATTAAAAAATATTAAAGAGCGTTATGAAAATCATCATAATGTTAATTACACTGATGATGCATTAAATGCTTGTGTAGATTTAACAAATCGATATATGTCTGACCGTTTTCTGCCAGATAAAGCTATAGATGCACTGGACGAAGCAGGATCAAGAGTTCATATTAACAACATGAGTGTTCCAAAAGAGATTACAGATCTTGAAGCAGAATTGGATGAAGTAAGAATTTTAAAAAACTCTGTTGTCAAAAAGCAAAAATATGAAGAGGCTGCTAAACTACGAGATGATGAAAAAAGAGTAGAACGCCTCCTTATTGAAGCTCAAGAAAAATGGCAAGAAGACTCAAAAGCTCATAGAGAAACTGTAAACGAAAATGATATTGCTGATGTTGTTTCAATGATGACAAACATTCCTGTAAACAAGATTATTAAGTCGGAGAAAAATAAACTTTCCAAATTAGCCAAGCTGATTAATTCAAAGCTTATTGGACAAGGTGAAGCTGTTGGAAAAGTAGTTAAGGCTATCCAAAGAAATCGTGCTGGACTCAAAGCTCCCGACAAGCCGATAGGGTCTTTTATTTTCTTAGGACAAACTGGAGTGGGTAAAACTCAGCTTGCTAAAATATTAGCATCTGAAATTTTTGATTCAGAAGAAAATCTCATTCGAATTGATATGAGCGAATACATGGAAAAATTCGCTATTTCAAGACTTATTGGAGCGCCTCCTGGATATGTAGGATATGAAGAGGGTGGCCAGCTAACTGAAAAAGTAAGAAGAAGACCGTATTCTGTTATTTTACTTGATGAAGTTGAAAAGGCCCATCCAGACATCTTTAATATGATGCTTCAAATTCTTGACGATGGATTTTTAACTGATAGTTTGGGGAGAAAAATCAACTTCCAAAACACTATTATAATCATGACTTCTAATGTGGGAGCAAGACAAGTTAAAGACTTCGGTAGAGGATTAGGATTTGAAACAGCATCACAAAAAGCCCAATCTGAAGATATTGAAAAAGGAGTAATAGAAAAAGAACTTAAAAAGACTTTTTCTCCAGAATTTCTAAATAGAATTGATGATATAGTTGTATTTAACACACTTGATAAAAACGATATTAGAAAGATAGTCGATATTGAACTGGTTCATCTGATCAAACGCATTAACCAGCTGGGATATGAAATTGAAATATCTGAAACGGCAAAAAACTTTATATCTGACAAAGGATTTGATAGTAAATATGGTGCAAGACCTCTAAATAGAGCAATTCAGAAATACTTAGAAGATCTCTTAGCTGAAAATGTGGTAAATAACGTTATTAAAGAGGGAGATAAAGTTTTAATAGATAAAAAGAAGGATGAAGACTCATTAAATTTAAGTGTCAATCAAAAAATTGAAACTTCTTAGAAATTCCTTAATACTTTTATGTCTTTTAAAAGTTAAAAAATCTTAACCCTTTTTATTCGAAAATTGTTTTTAGGAAAGCAATAAGTGTTATTTTTGGGCTTGTTTGAATAATTAGCTAATAACTAAATTGTTTGAGGCTGTATAGATTTCATATGAAAGTTTTAAAATTTGGGGGTACCTCGGTAGCAGACAAAAAAAGTCTTAATAAGGTTATAGATATCATCAAGGAAACTGAAGGTCAAAAAATTATAGTTGTTTCAGCTTTAAGTGGAATGACGAATCTACTTGAAAAAATGGCGGAGCTTGCTAGTGAGGGCTTCAATAATTATAAAGACTATATTAAAACAATAGAAAAAACACATTTAAATCCAATAGAATCCTTTATCCCATTAACTCAACAAAGTGAAATAAAAAGTTTTTTAAGATCCCAACTAATTGAACTTGAAGAAGTCCTTGAATCTTTGTTCACTCTGAAAGAACTTACTTCAAAAAGTCTTTCTAAAATTTTAAGTTATGGAGAGATTTTATCAAGTAATATTATTTTTAATATACTTAAATACCAAGATTGTGAAATTATTCTTAAGGATTCAAGAGAGCTATTATTTACTAAGACAATTTTAGATAAGGAAGTTGTCGACCACAAAAAAAGTATTAAATCAACTAAAAAAAAATTTAAAAATAATAATATAAAAATTACATTAATTCCTGGCTTCATTGCTCAGGATGAAGAAGGAAACACCACTACTTTGGGCCGTGGTGGTTCAGATTTCACCGCTTCTCTATTAGCAAATTATTGCGACGCAAGCAGATTAGAAATTTGGACTGATGTAAGTGGTATGTTTACTGCTAATCCTAAATTGGTAAGTCAAGCTGTTCCTATTGCTAAACTTTCTTACCAAGAAGCTATGGAACTCTCTCACTTTGGAGCGAAAGTGATTTATCCTCCTACTCTTCAACCATTAATTGAAAAAAATATACCTGTTTTAATCAAAAATACTTTTGATAAAAATGCTAAAGGGACTATAATTGATAAAAACGGTGCTTCAAATAACGAAGGATCTATCGTTAAAGGAGTAAGTCATATTGAGGATGTCGCATTAATAAGTCTCGAGGGCAGCGGTATGATCGGTAGTCCTGGCTTTTCAAAACGTTTTTTTGAGTGTTTGTCTCAAAAACAAATTAATATTATAATGATTACTCAAGCTTCTTCCGAACACTCAATCTGTATTGGGGTTAGATCTAAAGATGCTTCAGTAGCAAAAAAAACTATTGATGAGCATTTCACTTTTGAAATTAGTCTTAAAAAAGTATCCGTCACCAAGTTAGAATCTAACATGACAAATATAGCTGTAGTAGGGGATAAAATGAAAGATCATCAAGGTATAAGTGGAAAACTTTTCAGTAGTCTAGGTGCAAATAATATAAATATACGAGCGATTGCCCAAGGTGCTTCGGAAAGAAATATTTCAATTGTTATTGATAAAAAAAATACTCAAAAAGCTTTAAACACTATACATGAGAGTTTCTTTGAACAACAAATTAAAGAATTAAATCTTTTCATTACAGGTGTTGGAAATGTTGGGAGTAAACTTTTAGAACAAATTAACAAGCAACATAATTATTTATTAAAACATTTACGTTTAAAAATTCGTGTGATTGGTATATCAAACTCATCTAAAATGCTTTTGGATGAAAATTCTATAGATTTAAATCAATGGAAAAGACTATTAAAAAAAAGTAAAACTAAGGCTAATAAAGATAATTTTTTTGGTAATGTATCCCAACTCAACCTTAGGAACAGCATCTTCATAGATAATACTGCAAATGAAATTATTGCAGACGAATATGGTCGGTACTTATCTAATAATATTGGTGTAGTAACTTGTAATAAAATTGCTTGCGCAAGTACATTTAAAAATTATTTATATCTAAAAAAAACATCCAGCCGTTTTGGCACTCCTTTTTTATTTGAAACTAATGTGGGTGCTGGACTACCTATAATAGATACATTAAATACTCTAATAGCATCAGGTGATAAAATTCATAAAATTCAAGCAATACTTTCAGGAAGTTTAAATTACGTTTTTAATAATTTTACTCCAAAAACCACCTTCAGAGAGGTAGTTAAAAATGCCCAAGATGCAGGCTACACTGAACCTAATCCAAAAATAGATTTAAGTGGTATAGATGTAGCTAGGAAAATTCTTATCCTAGCTAGAGAAAGTGGATTTAAATTAGAATTAGATGATATTGATAATAAAAGTTTTTTACCAGATGAAGTTTTAAACACTTCATCTAATGAAGAATTTTACAAAGCAATTGATAAAAACGAAGCTCATTTTCAAAATATCTTAAAAATTGCCTTAAAAAAGAATGCAAGAATAAAATATGTTGCCCAATTAGAAAATGGAATCGCTTCTGTTGGACTTCAAGAAGTAGAATCTAGCCACGAGTTTTACAATTTAGAGGGAAGTGACAATATAATTTTATTCTACACAAGTCGATATAAATACCAGCCTCTCATTGTTAAGGGTGCTGGTGCGGGAGCAGAAGTAACTGCAGGAGGAATATTTGGAGATATAATAAGAATTGGGAAACAATAAAATGAATCAAATTAAAATTTTTTCTCCTGCAAGTGTTGCAAATGTTTCTTGCGGATTTGATGTTCTTGGTTTTTGCCTTGATCCTATTGGAGATATAATGACTGTCTCTAGAACCGATGATAAAGGTGCTAGAATTGGTACGGTAACTGGACAAAATTTGCCAAAAGATCCATTAAAAAATGTAGCTACTGTTGCTGCTTCAGCTCTTTTGAAATCTCATTCAAGCAAAAATGGATTTCGTATTGATATTGAAAAAAAAATAAAGCCAGGTAGTGGAATTGGAAGTAGTGCTGCAAGTGCTGCAGGTGCAGTTTTTGCAATTAATGAATTATTAGGAAAGCCATATTCAAGGAAAGAATTAGTCAAATTTGCAATGGTTGGTGAAGCTCTTGCTAGTGGAGCTACTCATGCAGACAATCTTGCACCAGTATTATTAGGAGGTTTTACGTTGGTAAGAGACAATAAAAATTTGGATATTATTAAACTTCCTTCTCCGAAAAGTTTAGTTGCTACAATAATTCATCCAAAAATTGAATTAAAAACAATTCATTCAAGAGCAATACTTAAAAGCGAAGTTCCATTAATTAAAGCTGTAGAGCAATGGGGAAATTTAGGTGCTTTTGTCAGTGCTCTATATACCAATGACTATGATTTACTTTCTCGAAGCATGAAAGATAGAATAATCGAACCTATTAGGTCAATTTTGATACCAAAATTTATTCAATTGCAAAATGCCGCAATAGATTCTGGCGCACTAGGCTGCGGAATTTCTGGATCAGGCCCATCTATTTATACTTTATCAAAAGGTGAAATTATCGCTAAGAATGTTGGTAAATCAATGAGTACTATTTATGACGAAATTGGACTTGATTATGAAGTTTATTATTCAAAGATCAATAAAGAGGGAATTAAGATTCTTTAAACTATGAAATACTTTAGTTTAAACTACAACGCAAAAGACGTAAGTTTTTTAGAGGCAGTTTTAAGAGGTCTTGCGCCTGACAGAGGTTTATATTTTCCGAAGAATATTCCAATACTGAAAAAAAATTTTATCAACAATATAAGTCAATATTCAAATAATGAAATTGCTTTTGAAGTCATTAAACATTATGTAGGAGAGGATATTCCTAGAGATCATTTAAAAAGAATTATAGAAAACACATTAAATTTTAATTTCCCTACAGTTAAAATAACCGAAAATATTTCCTCTCTTGAATTATTTCATGGTCCAACCTTGGCATTTAAAGATGTTGGAGCACGTTTCATGGCTCGTTGTTTATCTTTTTCAAATAAAATTAAAAAACAAGAAAAATTAATCGTTTTAGTTGCTACTTCTGGAGATACAGGTGGTGCTGTTGCTGATGGATTCTATAAAGTGAAAGGAATTGATGTAATTATTCTTTTTCCAAAAGGAAAAGTAAGTGATATACAAAAGCGACAATTAACAACCTTAGGAGAAAATATTACTGCTTTAGAGGTTGAAGGTACATTTGATGATTGTCAAGATATGGTTAAAACAGCATTTGTTGATCAAGAAATATCAGAAAATATTGCTCTGACATCAGCAAATTCTATTAATATCGCTCGCTGGTTATCACAAATGTTTTATTATTTTATTGCTTACAAGAATCGCCCAAATCCAAATAAAAAACTTTTAGTTTCAGTACCAAGTGGAAATTTTGGAAATCTCTGTGCTGGTCTAATGTCAAAAATGATGGGACTTCCTATAGATCATTTAATTGCTAGTACCAATATTAATGATACAGTTCCGGAATATTTAAAGTCTGGAAACTACAATCCTAAAAAATCTATTCAAACAATTACAAATGCAATGGATGTAGGAGATCCAAGTAATTTTATTCGGATTCAAAAAATATTTAATAATGATTTTTTTAAACTAAAAAAAATCATAACTGGATTTAGCTATAATGATAAACAGACGGAAAAAGCACTCAAAAAAATTTATAAAATAAGTGGCTATATAGCTGACCCTCATGGAGCTATTGGATATTTAGGATTAAAGGAGTATATGGATAGTCTTAAAGACAAAGAAGCATATCAAGGAGTATTTTTAGAAACTGCTCATCCAATAAAGTTTAAAGGCACAGTTGAGAAAGTTTTGAAAAAGGAAATTAAAATCCCTAACCAAATTAAAAAAATTTTAGATGTCGAAAAAACAAGCTTTCCATTAAGAGATTATTCAGAACTAAAATCTTTATTACTATCAAGGTAGCCACAAAACATCTATCAAACAAAAACCAGTTACAAATCTTCCATCATTCATTAATTATTGATGGTATTAATTTAAAATCAATAATAAAAAATCAAATCTAAGTTGTAAACAGCTATTTTTATGAAAATAAGATCAAAGTACCGACTTTTGTTTACATATATCGTCTTAATAAATAACAGACAATGAAAATTATAGTTTAAAAAAATTTTCATTTTAATCTAGAATAAAATAAATAATTTAAGGTTTTACATATGAAAAAAACAGCATTGCATAAATCGCATTTAGCCTTAAATGCCAAAATGGGAACCTTTGCTGGGTTTGAAATGCCAATCCAATATTCGGGAGTAACAAAGGAACACCTCGCTGTAAGAAAAAATCTTGGTGTTTTTGATGTGTCACATATGGGAGAATTTAATATTTCAGGACCAAATTCATTTGGTCTTCTTCAAAGAATCTGTAGCAACGATATTTCAAAAATTGCTATAGGTAAGGCTCAATATAATTATTTACCAAACAGAAGTGGAGGTATAATAGACGATCTTATCGTATATCGATTAGATCAAGAAAGCTATTTACTAGTGGTTAATGCATCGAATATTGAAAAAGATTGGAAATGGATAAAAAAACATAATAAAGAGTTTAGAGCTCACCTAGAAGATTGCTCTAAAAATACAGCATTACTAGCAATCCAAGGGCCTAAAGCATTATTAGCTATGCAGAGCCTAACAGATTATCCACTGAATAGCTTAGAATTTTACTCTCATACAAAGGCTAATTTTGCATGTTGTGAAGGTGTGATAATTGCTACTACGGGTTATACTGGATCAGGGGGTATAGAAATTTATTTCCCCGTAAAGCAAGCCGAACTTATATGGAATGCTGTTCTTAATGCAGGAAAAATCTATGGAATTGTTCCTGCTGGACTTGCAGCTCGAGATACATTAAGAACTGAAATGGGATATTGCTTATATGGAAATGAAATAAATGAAACATCTTCACCTATAGAAGCTGGATTAAGTTGGATAAGCAAGACTGAAACTGGCTTTATTAATTCTAAATATATTGCTGATCAGAAAGCAAATGGAATCGAACGAAAACTAATAGGTTTTGAAATGAATATGCGTGCTATTCCAAGGAGTGGTTATACTATTGTTAGTATAAAAGGTGTTGTAATTGGTCGTGTTACTTCTGGAACTCAATCCCCTTCACTCTCAAAAGGTATTGGACTTGGATACATAAAAAAGTCATATTCTAGAACTGGAACTGAAATAGGTATTTTAATTAGAGAAAGAATCTATACTGCACATGTTGTAAAACTTCCATTTATAAAACTTTAATTATTGAAATCTATTTTAATTTTAGGGGGAAGTGGATTCATTGGTAATACTCTTTATAAAGAATTAGGACAATATTTTAATACTTATGGGACCTATAATAACAAAGATAGTTTTAAAAAAAATGATCATTTTTTTAACTTTAATTTAGAAAATGGAGGGTTAAATCAAATTCTAAATGAAACAAAACCTAAACTAATAATCTCATCTTTAAGGGGAGATTTTAATGCTCAATTAGACACACATTCTTATATTATGGAATATGTAAGGTCAAACAATTGCAGAATAATGTTTCTTTCTTCATCAAATGTCTTTGATTCTTTCAGGCATTATCCTTCTTATGAATATGATAAAACACTCTCTGAAAGTATTTATGGCCATTTTAAGATAAGAATCGAAAATCTAATAATGAGTCTTCCAATTGGTAAATATGCAATAATTAGACTTCCTATGATTTTTGGTATGAATGCGCCAAGAACAAAAGAAATTGATAAAGCAATTAAAAAAAAAATAGCTATAGAAGTTTTTCCAAATACTATTATTAATGTAAATAGTGATATTAGATTAAGTCAACAGATACATTACATCATTAATCAAAAAAAAACAGGGATTTTTCATTTGGGGAGCACTGATTTAATCTCTCACTTTGACTTTATTAGAACATTAGTAGAAAAACGTCATAAAACCATTGGTGTATATAAACAAGTCTTTACTAGCAATTCAATTAGATATTTAGCTTCACTTCCTAGAGAAAATAGTCTTCCTAATCATATTCAACCATCATATATTGATATCCTAAATGACCTAAGCTAAACTTAGAATATTTAAATAAAATGAAAACCACGGATTGAATCAATTCTAAAAGTCATTCTTTTGACTTTTAATAATTAATTTACTACACCTTAAAGTTTTTTATATTTGGGAAGCTTAAAAATAACAAATGGGAAGAGCATTTGAATTTAGAAAAGTGAGGAAAATGAAACGATGGTCTGCTATGTCCAAAACTTTTACAAGAATTGGAAAGGACATAGTGATTGCAGTTAAAGAAGCTGGATCAGATCCAGTTAATAATTCTCGGCTACGGGCTGTGATTCAAAATGCTAAGGCTGCTAATATGCCAAAAGAAAATGTAGAACGTGCCATTAAAAAGGCTTCCGATAAAAATACTGGTGATTATAAAGAAATACTTTTTGAGGGATATGCTCCCCACGGGATTGCTGTTTTAGTTGAGACTGCTACTGATAACAACAAGAGAACTGTTGCTAATATTCGCTCCTATTTTAATAAGCTAAATGGAAGACTAGGTAAAGCTGGATCGGTAGAATTTATGTTTGATCACAGTTGTAATTTTAGAATAAATTTGACTGATATTGATATTGAAAAGATCGAGCTAGAATTCATCGACTATGGAGTCGAGGAAGTTTTTAAAGATGAGGATGGTATCCTTTTATATGCACCATTTGAGTGCTTTGGAATGATTCAAAAGGAATTGGAAAAAAGAAACCTTGGAATACTTTCTTCAGGTTTTGAAAGGATCCCTCAGATATTGAAACCTTTAGAAATTGATGCACAACAAGAGGTGCTTCATTTAATAGAAAAAATTGAAGAAGATGATGATGTTCAAAATGTATATCACTCAATGGATATTAAAAACTTTTCTGTCTAGAATATCCGCATACTCCTTTAAATAAAGTTTCTAATGCTTTTAGATCTTTTTGATCATTACTTGAAGTATAGAAATTTGGATGAACTATAACTCTTTTATTTTCATAATCAAAAGCAACAGGAACTATAGGAATATTTAAACGTTTAGCGATATAATAATAACCTGTACGAAGTTTATTCACTTTCTTTCGTGTTCCTTCGGGAGCTATAGCTATTCGAATTTTTTTATGAGCCTCAAATGTAGCTACAATTGATTCTACAGTATCTTTATTACCAGACCGGTCAATTGGTGTTCCTCCTAAGCTTTTAAAAAACCAGGCTGTCAAAGGAGTAAATAATTCCTTTTTTCCAATGAAACTTATTGACTCACCTGAAATACTTCGAACTAATAATCCCACAAAAATATCTAGCCAACTAGTATGAGGCACTACCGCTACAATATATTTTGGTTCAGATGGGAAACTTCCAACTATTTTCCAATTCATAAGGTTATAATATATTTTTTTTGACAAAAAACGAAACATAGTTAGTGAATTGATTTAAAATCTTCATTTGGAAACCCAATTAGATATAAGTTTTTTTTTGCTCTAGTAATAGCAGTATAAAGCCACCTTAAATAATTCTTATTCGGTCCTTGGGGTAAGTAAGGCTTTTCCACAAAGACATTTTCCCATTGTCCGCCCTGAGATTTGTGACATGTAATTGCATATGAATATTTTACTTGTAAGGAATTAAAGAATCGATTATTTTTTACTTTTAAAAATTTCTTATAATTTGATTTTTCTGATGAATAATCTTCTAATACTCTTTGATATAATTTATTTCCATCTTCAAATGATAGGCATGGGTTTTCAGATTTTAAAGTATCCAACATAATGATTGTTTCAAAAGGATTTTCATCTGGATAATCGACCAAGTAAACGCTAACTTCAGCGAAAGAAAAGCCATAAATATTTTTTCTAGAACCAATAGATTGTATTTCAACTACATCACCATTTGCAATAAATCCGGGTTGAGAGTCAAGAGCAAGCCAGAAATAGTTATTTTTTACAACCATTAGGCGATCTCCGACACATAGTTCATCATCCCATCCAAAAATTCGATTGCGAATATGTTCATTAAATAAGTTTGCCCTTTTGTTTGAACGAACTATAAAAACAGTTTGATCGATTCCGTCATTGTCAAAGGCAACTGATATTGAATCAAATAGATCCAAACCATTATTATTATGATTAATATCAGTTACCCCATCTAAGTCAAACTTAAATTGTTCATAGTTCTCTTCACTTAATTGAATTCTTAAATAAGTTGCATTTTTTAAAATTCCAGAACCAAGAGCTTGACGAACTACATCCTCTAATTCTAAATTATATATATTTTCAAATTGAAAATAGTTGAGTTCTTTTAGATTTAAAGCAGGACTTAAATTTATTTCAACGGGGGGTAGCTGTGCAGGATCTCCTACAAAAATCAATTTACAATCATTACCCTGACTTACATATTGGATAACATCACTTAGCAAAGAACCGTTCTCAAAAAATGTGGAGGATTTGCTATCATCACCTATCATGGAAGCTTCATCTATAATAAAAACAGTTTTTTTATGTTTGTTAGGTTTTAGCTTAAAGAATATTTTTCCCGAGTTTTTTAATTTGGGATAATAAATTTTTTTGTGAATTGTGAATGCAGATACCTTTGAGTAATTTGTCATAACTTTAGCGGCACGACCTGTAGGAGCCAACAGCACCGACCTAAATCCTATGTGTTTTAATTGATCAACTAAAGAACCAATTAATGTTGTTTTTCCTGTTCCTGCATAGCCCTTTAAAACGAAAACAGTATTTGAATTTTTTGAAAAAAGGAAGTCTGAGACCTCTAAAAACCATTTTCTTTGTGAGATTGTTGGCTCGTAAGGGAACTTATTCTCAAGAAGTGAACAAAATTCTTTAGGTGTCATTGAAACGTTAATGGGACTAAATATAAATCATTTTAAATACTTTTGTGATTCAAAAAAAATTGTAGTTTTGTTTT
>CENP01087135.1_pt1 | contig 19449 bp, 16 predicted proteins | sample 361281 | NCBI WGS metagenome assembly CENP01 (sample SAMEA2591122, study PRJEB7988) | marine metagenome | biome: marine biome (ENVO:00000447); feature: deep chlorophyll maximum layer (ENVO:xxxxxxxx); material: saline water (ENVO:00002010), including plankton (ENVO:xxxxxxxx) | depth 70 m | reverse complement strand
CTGAACCTAGTGCATTTTCAGAATGGAAGTATGAAACTAAGTTCTGCCGCAATGCCACCAATGTATCACTTCGAAAAGAAAAAAAATAAAGTTGAAGAGATAACAATTTCAAACTTACCTTTGGGTGGGTTAATGTCAGAAAACTTTACAGTTCTTAATAAGAAGTTTTCTAAGGACGATGTATTAGTAATGCTATCAGATGGTCTTCCTGAGGCACCTAACAGAGACGGTGATCTTTTAGATTATGCTGCAGTCAAAGAATGTATAGAAAAACACTCAACAAAAACAGCTGGAGAGATAAAAGATGAATTAGTTAAATTATCTGATCAGTGGATGAATGGAGTTCATAACCCTGATGACATTACGATAGTAGTCTGCAAAAAACTTAAGAACTAATTTATTTTTTTTTATGTGTATAAAGCCAGACTTCGATAGGCTTTGCTTTCCCCTTAACATGAAATGGTGGTATTTTTTTAAAGTTGTGCTCTTTAGAAATATGATCTTTAACAGAATTTGATATTAAAATTTCACCTGACTTGGCGTGTGAACATAATCTTGCACCAAGGTTAATTGTATCTCCAATAACTGTGTAATTCATCTGCTGCTCTGAGCCAATATTACCAGAAACAGCCTTTCCTTTATTGATACCTATCCCAATCCTAAATGGCTCAAAACCTTCTTTGACAATATGAGAGTTGAATTTATCTAACTTTTTAAACATTTCAATAGCAGTGTTTACAGCATTTTCTGTGTCCATATCATTCTTAAGGGGCACACCATATAAAACCATTAATTCATCTCCAACAATCTTATCAAGAGTCCCGTTATACTTGAAAACCACGTCAATCATTGACTGAAAATATTTGTTTAAAAGCTTAACTATTTGAGTGGGATTTAGTTTTTCAGACATACTAGTAAATCCTCTAATATCTGAAAATAATATTGTGATATCACTCTCAGTTCCCCCTAGATTTAAAGAATCTTCATTCTCTAAAAGTTTGTCTACTATGTTTTTTGAAACGTATTTCTTAAAAGTTGATTTTACCTTATTTATTTTTGATAAATCATCTACAGCAATAACTATTCCACTAAAGTTTTTTTGTTCATCAAAAACAGGTGAACAAGATAAATTAACACTAATTTTTTTCTTTGAGGATTTAAATTCAAACTCTGTCTCAAATAATCTCTCTTGTTCAGATTCTACTTTTTGAATTATTTCCTGTAGTAATGCATCTTTCTCAAAAATGATTAAATAATGATTACCAACAACTTCTTCCTTCTCTTTTTTAAGAACTCTTAATGCCTCTTTATTTACAAATTCAATCTCACCAAAAAGATTAATTCCAATAATACCAGTTGTAATTGAAGACATTACATTTTCGTTTAATTCATTGGACTTTTTTAATGATTCCAAAAGCTTAACATTTTGATATGCAAAGCTTGTCTGGATTGTTATAGAATCTAATAACTTCAGATCGTTATTATCAAAATCTTCAATACCTTGTCTAGTTTCCTTATCAAATAAAACAATAGCACCAACTAACTTTCTTTCATTTATAATTGGACAGATTATAGAATAAGTTGAGTCAAAAAGGGAATGATTAAAATTATGATTTTCATTTATAATCAATGATTTTTTTTCTTTGTTTAATAACTTTAAGAAACCTGATCGAGTATTAAATATTTGCTTTTTAATCTTTTCTTCATCAATATTAAATGTTGAGATAGGATCAAAAATATTAGATACATCATTTTTAATTAGAATAATTCCCTTTGATGAGTTTAAAATTGAGGAGGAGAGAGTTAATACATTAAAGAAAAGACTGTCAAGATCATCAAGTGAATTTATTGTATTAGTTAAATCTAATAACGTCTCTAGCTCAAGAAACTTTTCATTCAGATCTTTATTTTTAAGAAGTAATTGATTTTCTAGATCTTCTATAGATTTCTTTGAAGAAGGTCCAGCCATTTTAATTATTATGCTAATTTATCAACAGCAGAATCTATTGATTCATAAACTTCACAGTATTTTGTAATCCCCATGATATTAAATGTTTTCTCAACAATTCCAGCAAGGTTAGTGAATGCCATAACTCCGTCAACACCTTGAAGCTTTTCAATAATTTCAATTAGAATTGATACACCTATACTATTCACAACTTTTGAATCAGCCATATCAATTAGAAACTTTGTACTTCCCGACTCCATCTTTTCGTTAAATACCTCAAGTACAGCATCACCTGCAATATTATTAAAGTATCCGTTAGTGCTTATTATTATAACACCATTTTTTTCATCTACATTTTTAATTGTATCACTCATTATCTTCTTTCTTTTTAGTCATTGTTACTGTGGTTCCAGATTCAGTACTGTCATATTCTACAGTATCCATTAATTCTGCTACAAGTTGTAAGCCCCAACCCCTTTTTCTGGCGTCAGCTTGAAGTTTATTTTCTATGTTAGGTATCTCAACTTTTGACTTATCAAATCCTTTCCCTTGATCTATAACTTTGACAGTTAATTTGTCATCTGAAACTATGAAGTGTATGTAAATCTCTTTTGTTTTAGAATGCTCAAAAGCATTTATACAAGACTCGATTATAGCCATACTGATTTCACCTGTTTTTTCCTCGGAAAGGTTCATATGCTTAGATATTACCTCAGCTGTTTTAGTTGCAGTTAATTCAATATCTGGAATTACTGGTAATTTTAATTCTACTTCTGGATTTTTCATTATTTGTAAATTTAAACATGTTTATCTACTATAACAATAATATATGAATGGTTTTATTAAGTATTTTTTTTGATAACAACTATTGTCACATCATCATCTGGTATACCTCCATCCAACCACCTATCAACTTCACTTATTAATTTATCTCTTATTTCTTCTGATGACCTTTTGGAATTCTTAGTAATCAAACTGAGCACCCTGTCATAATCATATAACTCACCATTACTATTTTCAGCCTCAGGCAGACCATCAGATAACATAACTAGAACATCTCCCTTTTTAAAATCTCTTTTTTGTGTATCAAAAGTTTCATTTTTGAGACCCCCTAAAGGTAGCCCTCTAATAAGTATCTCTTCTGTCTTTTTTGATATCGAATTATACAAATAAACTGGCGGCATTGCAGCAGAACTTAAAGTAATTTTGTTCTTATTTGCCTCACAAATATTAAGACTCATTTTTAGTGTGCCTAGATCTATCTTTTTAACTATATTATTTAGTTCATAAAGTACTTTATTTGTCGATAAAGCAGGAAGCCCATTTAATGCTGATTTTATAATTGATACCATCATGCCAGATGCCGTACCGTGACCAGTAGCGTCTCCACATACTGCATATAAAGTCTCATCTTTCTCAAAAAAGTCGTAATAGTCACCACCTATCTCTGTTGAAGTTACTAATCCTGCAGACACATCATATGATTTAATCTTTGGGTAGGTCTTAGGTAACATACTCTGTTGAATTTTTTTAGCTTCCTCTAATTCACCTGCTCTCCTTTCATTATCAGCTTTTTCTAATGACTTCTTTGCTTGGTATTTTCCAAATGACCAAAATCCAAATAATAATGTAAATAAATAAAGAGTATATGCATATACCGTTCTATACCAAGGAGGTAGAATTGAAAAATTAAAAGATATAAAATCACTTGCGTTTCCATTAGTATCCCTTGCTTGTATATAAAACGTATAATCATTTTCAGATAGATTAGTATACTCTCTAAAAGAATTATTTGTCCACTCACTTGTGTCTGAATCCTGACCTTTTAAAAATACTCTATACTGGTTATTTTCTTCTTTATTAAAAACTGGATATGCGTATTCAAACTTTACAGTTCTACTACTATCATATTCTAATTCTAATGAATCTAATGATTGTAAACTGTTGTTTACATAAAAACCTCTTAAAATGGGTTTTTGAGAGCTTATTAGATTTTCAAGTTCAGATTTGTAAGGTAGCCACCTAATTAGTTTAGCATCCCTACTTCCTAACCAAACAGTTTGGTTTTCACCTAACCCCTCAATAAAATTTCTACCTGTTAATTCGTTATAATCAATCTCACCCCAATTATGAACTTTTAAAATATTATAGAGAGAGTCTGTAAATTCAACTTCATAAACACCATTCCTGGTAAAATACCAATTTGTTTCTGAGTCTTCATTATAACCCTGTGAAAATAAATTCGCTTTCTGTATTTCAACCATATTTATACCTGTAGTTATAAGCTTATTATTTTCATCACTAATTTTATAAACTGTAGAGGAATCAGAAAAAACTACGTAACCTATTTTTGTCTTTCTCCAATTGAAAGTGGAATCTGGTAATAAACTTAAGTCGTTCTTTAAAGAGTCAGGTAATGTACTTTTTATTGAATCCTTTAAAGGATGTTCTATTTTGTCAAAAGTAAAATTTCCAAATTTATCATAATCTGCAAAAAAAGTACCTCTTCTACCACCAGCTGATAAAATAAGTCTACCAGGAGATATCTCTTCGAAAAAGGGAACGGGGTAACCTGGTTCTGGCTGATAAGTTTTAATTATTTGAAATTTTCCAAATTTATCTTTTTTCATTACTTTAAGCCCGTCCACATTATGACCGACTATTAGAAAATCTTTATTTAATTTACTCTGGGCTGACATAGAAATATCATAATCACTAGAAATTAATTTAGTTTTTCCGTTTAAGTGTTGTGACAACCCATAGTTGTGTGCCCCAATTATTGATCTATTAAATTTATGATATCTGCCCATTTGGTCATTAAACTCTAATTCTTTAATCGTATTATTATTCATTGGATCATATGATGGTTGAAGAGAATAAAGTTCTTTGGTAGATCCAAAATGAATCAACCCATCAATTCTTTTAATTGGAGCCCATACATAGCCTTCTATTCCGTTATTAGAATCATATTGTGTTAAAGAATTTTTTAAATTTATTATTGAAGCTCCTGTCGTCGTCGCAATGTACAGAACATCATTATCATCAATAAATGATACATTTATTTCGGCAGAAGCTAATCCGTCTTCATTATTAATATTATTTAGAATATTAAGGTTTTCATCTATAATCAAAATACCTCCTCTGGAATGAATAGGTATGGAACCATTGCTAAAAGGTCTTAAATCATCGGAAACATATACCCCATTATCAATTAACCAATTGTTCAAAACTGAATTTGATGATTTTATAAAATTTCCATTCTTCTTAAGGATATACGCCCCAATTGTCCTACTAAATAATAATAAATCACCATCATTAGTTTCATAGAATAATTCTATTCTATTCTGTGAAAGAAACTCTGATTTTTCTACAAACTCAAACTCATCATCTACTAACTTATAGAGACCATAACCCCATCTCCTAGTATAAATTGTATTACCAGCTTTAGCAAAACCATGAATTTTTCCATCTGAAGCTCTTCCACCAGCATAATCTGAAAACTTCCATATTTTATCAAACGAATCACCATCCCATCTAAATACAAAGTTAGGAGTATAGAATATTAGATTTCCTTCATATTCTAATGAACCCCAAATTACTTGCCTTCTATAATCTATAGAATCTGGTAGCTTATGAAGTAAATATTCATACTCAACCAATCCAAAATCATTTTTTACTAATCTACCAAATTTTGCATTTCCTGTAACGTATATTGTACCATCATCCATCTGAACTAATGTTCTGGCAAGGCCATATCCAAATCCTTGTTGATAAGAAGAATCTTCTTTCACTTCAACTGTTCTGACATTAACTCCATCGTATTCTAAAATACCAGAGTTTGAAGCCATGTAAATTAAATTATCAACATTTGACTTTAATATCCCCCAAACATAACCTGGTCTTCCAAGAAAATTTTGATCATAATTTTGGATAGAGTAATTTCCTCTTTCATCTTCAAGTCTTTTTATAAAATCTTCATCGGATATTGATTGAGAAAAAATTATTACAGGAAAAAATAAAAAAATAAATAATCTCATACCATCAAACTTTTTTAATTACAACTATTGAAACATCATCATCTGGCACTTTACCCTTTAGCCACCTATCTACTTCCCCGATCATTTTATCTTTAAGCTGGTCTGCAGTCTTTCCTGCATTTTTATTAATTAGATTAATTACTCTTTTATAATCGTATATTTCACCTTTATCATTTTCAGCTTCAGGTAATCCATCTGATAACATCACCAAAACATCTCCTTTATTAAATTTCCTTTTTTCTATATCGAAAGTTTCATTCTTTAAACCCCCAAGGGGTAGTCCTCTAATCAGGATTTCTTCAGTTTTTTTAGTTTTAGAATTATAGATATATACAGGAGGCATAGCTGCAGAACTTAATGTTATAGAGTCTTTTTTTACTTCACAAATATTTAAACTCATCTTAAGGGTTCCTAGATCTATCTTTTTCACAATATTATTTAGCTCAAATAAAACTTTATTAGTAGATAAGGAAGGAAGTCCATTAAGTCCTGATTTTATAATTGAAACCATCATTCCAGAAGCTGTTCCATGACCAGTTGCATCACCACAAACTGCGTAAATTGTATCTTTCTTCTCAAAAAAATCATAATAATCGCCTCCAATCTCTGTTGAAGTCACTAAGCCAGCAGAAATGTCAAAGGTCTTCGACATTGGAAATATTTTAGGTAGCATGGTTTGTTGAATCTTTTTTGCCTCTTCCAACTCTCCTGCTCTCCTCTCGTTATCAGCTTTCTCTAATGATCTCATAGCTTGATACCTACCAAAGGATCTAAACCCAAAAAACAGTAATAGAAAATAACTAGAATATGCAAAGTAAGTTCTGTACCAAGGTGGAAGAATAGTGATTTTATAACTTGCACCTTCTTCGTTCCATACTCCATCATTATTAGAACCTTGAACTCTAAAAATATAACTTCCTACAGGTAAATTTGTATAGCTAGCAAATCTCCTGGTATCAGCATCAATCCATTCCGAATCATAACCCTCCATTTTATATTTATATTTATTTTGCTCAGTATTTCTATAACTTAATGCCAGATAATCAAAAGAAATGGAGTTGTCTTTGAATTCAACCTCTTGATACTCATCATTTGATTCATACTCAAAGTTATAGTCAACACCTCCAATATTTATATTTTGTATCAATACCTTTGGAGGAAATGTATTTTCATTGAGCTTAGATGGGTTAAAATAATTTATCCCGTTAAGGCCTGCCATTACTATATCCCCATTATTAGATTGCCATGCTGAACCAGCATTATACTCATACTCTTGAACACCATCGACAGGTGTAAATTGTCTAAAATCAAGAATTTCTGGATGAAATTTTAGTATCCCCTTATTCGATGATGCCCATATATAATTTTCATTATCGATAAACATACTATACAGATACATATTTGGTAATCCTTCGTTTACGGTAATAAAACTTAGTTCTTGATTTGAAAGATCAACTACCATTATTCCATTCCCGTAAGTTGGTATATAAATTTTATTTTTATACTCGACAACAGGTGCTTGTGCAAAATTTTCAAAAATAGGTACGTGTAAATTAGGTGTCAAATCTTCGACTTTATTTCTCTTCTCATCCCATAACCATATTGAACCATCAGCAATCACATAACTCGATACTGAATCTTTTCTATGGAAAGATCTAATAGACTCTTTTACTTGATTTGTTAAAATAGTGTACTCCTCATATACAGGTTTTCCATTTTTATCAGCTAGCCACACTGTTCTTTCACTAGGTATAATAAGATTCTTATCGTAAGTCAAATGACCTTGAGTTAATCTGGCTAAAAAACTTTTATCATTTCTAAGGTTTTCATTGTATGACCCCTGGTACTTAAACTTTTCCTCATTCTTCTTTTTGATCCATATACCATTAACTCCTCTTATAGCCCAAATATTACCAGCGTTATCTTCTGTAATTGAATAAGTATTTGGTCCAAGGTTACTAGACTGACCAGAAAAATATCTTTTGTTATTTTTAAAATCTAACCCAACAATTCCACCTCCAGGATCTCTTGTTCCAATCCATACTATACCCTCTTTATCAATATGTGCACCCCAAGCAATTGAGAATCCAAGAGCAAAATTCTCTGGTTTCTCCCTTGAAATTGTTCTGAACTTTTTTTTATTAGGATCAAATTTTAATAGACCATCAGTAGCACTTGATAACCATATATTCTCTTGGCTATCCTTAATAATATTATTGAATTGCTTCCCTACAAGTGAGGAGTTACTATCTCTTAATTTTATATACTTATTAGTCTTTATGTCTAATAGATCAATTCCAGTATTCTGATTATTAATCCAAAGCTGATTATTTGATTTATCTAAAAGCAAATTCGTGGCATCAGTATCAGATAATTTAGCATTAATTGATATATTCAAAATAGAACTGTCTTGAAAATTAAATAAATATACATCTCCTTCATTAGCAGAAGCATACACACTTTTTTCATCAATAATTTCAAAATTTCTTATCCAGTACCTATTACTAGACTCAGAATTTGAATTGATATTTTCTTGATTAAAATACTCTAATGTATATTCATCTATTTGAGTATTAAAAACTCTAAAACCATTTCCAGTCGCAATTAGAATATTATCTTCATCTAACCACTCCATCTCATTTATCATTTTATATGCTTGAGAAATACCAAAACCTCTAGAATACTTAAAATCATCTTGATAAAATTTCTGAATACCAGTTTCTGAATCAATTCTAACTAAACCGAATCCAAATACACCAACATACGCAAACCTCCCATCCTTAGTAGATAGAATTGACCTAGGCTGTGGAAAAAAATTAGTATTAGCTCCCTCCGGGATATTAGTTAGAGAATCTTTATAAATTGGGTAATAATTTATCCATTTATTTGTATATCTCTTAAAGTTAGAAACATTTCCAAATTGATCAGAGGCCCATATATTACCAATTGAATCTTGTGAAATTGAATTGACCCACCTTAAATTGGTTGAGGTAGAATCAGATGAAACATTTGCAAAATTCTTAAAACTATATCCATCAAATCTATCAACACCACTTTGAGACCCAAGCCATATAAAGCCAAAAGCATCTTCGAAGACAACTATTGAAGCATTCATTGCAGTACCCTGTTCAACTGCATACTTCTCAAAATCGTAATCAGAAAGTTCATTTATATTTTGAGATAAAGAAAAAACAAAAGGATATATTACTAATAAAAAAGTAAAAAATAACCTCAGAAACTTCATTAATTAAATTTTAAAGAAATGATAATAAATACTTACAATCAAATTATTTAATAAAATACTAATAGCAAAGAGATTTCCTCTAAAAATACATTATAAGTGTGATTTTTTAGTATTATATATTAATTTAACATCTAAATTATAAAACATGAAAACAGGTAGTATTATTTCTAATTATTGGGATCTAATAGAGTACAATGTCCACCACATAAGACACTCTGAGTTGAAAGCATCATTAATCTTAACAGCCTATGGTATAATTTTCGGTTTAGCTTACGATGTTAGTGGAGACTTACCTATACCTGAAAAATATAAATACATTCTTTATATATTAATAATAATTTTTATATCCTTTACTCTATTATCAATCTTTTATAGTTTTAAAACCTATATACCTATAATTAATCAAAAACTAAAGAGGTCGGTTTTCTTCTTCCACGATATAAATTTTCACTATAAAAAACCAGACGTTTACTCTAAAGAACTTATAAGGGTTATGGAAGATGAGAAGGAACTCAAAGAATTACTAGCAGAACAAGCTTACATAAACGGCGTTATAGCATCTGATAAATATGTTAATGTATCAAAATCAATAAAGTTTATGATATATTCCTTCTGTTCACTGGTAGTACTTCTACTATTCGAATTGCTAGCTCTGTGATTTTTATATCATGCTCTTGGCATATATGATATTTTTTTTCTTTTGCTCACTACCTATTTCCTGCATATATGCAGTATAGAAATTGTGTTTTAAAAGGAATTCGTACTGAATTTTATAAAAATCAGCTCCATTATCTACTACTCCACATGCTAGCCACTCTTTCTTCAAATACTCAGAAATTTTTTCAAAATCATCGGAGCCAATGTATTCTAGGTCAGCATCCCTGATTATAGACTCAAGAAGATTTGCTGGTTTTGAAACAACTTTTGTTACCAAAATAAGAGATGATATTAATTCTATATGCTCGGAGGTGAAATTATAATTAGGTAAAATATCTTTTGCTATTTTAGATCCAGTTTCCTCGTGTTCAATATGAGACTTTAAAAAACCGTAATCATGTAGAAGACATGCAGTAAGTAGATCTCTCCAGTCATCATCACTAAGCTTATAATGACCACCTATTTTTTCTGCAGATGCTATAACTCTCTTCGTATGATGAAGATTATGGTAGTGGTATTTTGAATCTAATTTACTAGATAAATCATCGAATATTAAATTCACTAAATTACTGGGTACGTAGTCTTTAAGTTCCACAATGGATTTTTAATAAAAAATATACATAATAATAAAGAAAAATTATTAAATAAATTTAATTTTGCCTAGTAAAAAAAGCATTTCAAATGAATCCTAAACACATACTCTGCACATTATTTTTTCTAGTTTTTTCAAATTTTAGTTCTTTCTCTCAGACTGTAATTAATACAGAGTCCAACCTGAATAAAATTGATTCTACATTTCATTTATTTATTGATGGTATGGGTGATTACAAGAAAGGAAACTTAGATTTTTTTATGATAAAATCTAATCTTACGGTAGGGTCCAGACTAAAGGGGAAAAACCTAATTAGATTAACCTTCTCAAATAATTATCAAAAATTTAATGGGAATCCTTTTAAAAATAATATTTCTGGCCAGTTTAGATATAATTATTTTTATAACGTAGAGAAACACCATTCCATATTTTCATTTGTCCAGATAGGAAAGAGTATGAGATCTTTAATAGATAGACGATTTCTAGTTGGAGGTGGAGTAAGGAAGAGAATTACACCTTCTAAAAATACAGGTTATTTTGATATTGCCCTTGGTGGATTTTATGAAAATGAATCATACCCTAGCTATAACCTTCAAGAGGTAGAATATAATCCCCAAACATATAATAACTTAAGACTTACGCTTAATTTATTCACAAGATTAAAATTCAATACTCACTGGAACCTTGTGACAGTAATGTATAGTCAGTGGAAATCAAGTAGACTAAAAAATTACAGAATCTTCTTTGACACAACTTTAAATTATATAATAAATAAAAGAGCTACGATTTTTTTAAAATTTAATGCCCGAGTACAGTCAGAACCTTATATACCATTCATTGCAAATGAGACTGATACCCTTCTTGGTTTTAGAGTGAATATATAAAAAAAGCTCCTCAAGGTGAAGAGCTTTAATTTATAGTAAAATTTTTACTTACTTACTCATAGCAGGTCCTTCGTAATACATAACTTCATATATTACTGAATTTGAGAACTTACCATTAGGTAATAAATCATTTATTTCTTGAATTCCTTCCGGCCAATCAGCACCTCCAGGGAATGAATTCAAAGCTCCACTAAGGGTAGTAAAATGATCAATAGTAACTACGTTCCAAGAGTAAGCGTTTCCAGTTGGTGACAAAACTCTATGAACCTCCCAGCCAGCCCAAGCTGAATTTTCATCATTTATATAACCTTTAATAAATGGTTTCCAAACATTATTCTGTAATTGAATAAAAGCACCAACATCAGTAGGGTTAGCATAATTCACAACAATATAATTTCCTGGCTTTGGAGTTTCAGAAAAAACCTGAATTGCTGGTGAAGTATGTGCTGAACCTTGTACACCTATAGACTTAACAGGTTTCAAACCAAAACTTGAACCAGAACCCCAAGGTGAATTATCTAAATCAGAAAATTTTTCAAAACCATTATAAAAAAAGAAATTATGGCTGTCAGAAGTATTTCCATTTACTTTCTGAGCCAATCCCCAATGTATCATGCGGCCGTCAGCAATTGCTTGCTTAACTGCTTTCCTGTAAACATTGTTTTCATTATATAAAAAATTGTCAATGTCGCCTTCACTTATCTGTCTAAACTGCCATGAAGCAACCTCATGGTCAGTCTCATCCCAACTCTCTTGTGCCATCGTCACAAAAGAAAAAAGAGATATTAAAAAAATATTAAGTATGTATTTCATAATTTATAGTTTAATTTTCAAATAGTATTAATTCCATTGAACCGGTATTTGGAATCATTTCTCGTGACTGCATACCAAGATCAACTAGTTTTTGTGTTTTAAAATCATTTTCAACAGTATTTTCATTCTCCCCACCAATATTAAAGCATATATGAGAGAATTGAGTATAAGCATTTTCAGACCTCTCCTCTACCCTGGTAAATCCCCAGAAAGTTTGAGCACCTATATCTATGGCTTTTTGGAACTGATCTTTAAAAACTTCTTTCTCAAAAGATTCATAATCTTCATTTTTCTCTTGCATAAGAGAAATTGAACAAACAAGACCAGGTGTAGGATTAAAATCTGCTACTGCTGCCTGAGCCTGAATTGAAAGTGTATATGACCTAGTAGCATCCCTTGGATCAAATGAACTATCAATCATCTTCTGAGCTTTGTTCTTTGAAATTCCATGAACTCTTTGTGCAATGGCTGCATAATCAATATCTTGACTTGCATCGTACTGCTCTTGAGATTCATAAGAATTAAAAATCATATAGTCAGCTGGTTTTTCACCAAGTGGATCTCCAGGAAGAGTTTTCCATATTGACCACTGCATCTTTTTTCCTTGACTTATTATATCTGAATGAATTTTTGACCAAAACTCTTCGATCTCCATATATTCAGCATCAGAACCTTCTTTTAAGACCACAGCATCCATTACACTAATCTGCTGAGCATTTACAATAAAAGGTATAAATAATATTAATAATAGTTTTTTCATAATTATATAATTTTTAATTCCACTTCTTAACAAGTCTTCTAGCAAAAGACCTTACCATTTCAGTCTCACCTCTTTCTGACCTAAACTTTCTCCAAGCATCAGACTCAGCTTTTGACCTATTACCCCCTTCAACAAGATCTTTAAAATCCTGTTGGGCAGATAAAACATAATGCGTAACGCCATCTTCTCTACCAGATACTATTGTACCAAGTTCTACAAAATTATCTGGTGGAAACTTATCTCTTAAATTACTCCACCCCTCAACAAATTTCCCTGATTCTGACACATTCATAACCCATAGTTGATGAATTGGTGCACTGTCATCATCGGCATTGTATGACTTAATTGCTCTTCCAGCTAGTGAAGCTACAGGTTCTATAAATTGGTTTAATTTCTCAATAAATAAGAACCAATCAGAATCCTGCTCTGTCGAGTATGCTTTATTCATACTATCCATATCTCCGTATATATTTAATGTGTGTGTAGCCTCATAACCATCACCGGCAAACATAACCTCGTAAAGCGCAACTGTTGTGCCTTCGGTAACATTCCCTTTCTGTGATAAATAATCATTACAGATATTAAAAACCGTTGAAACATCTTGAGGTTTAACTTTCCACTCGTAAACGCTCCATCCATTTTGAGCTATGGAGTAAAATGAAATGGAAAATAGTAGAACTAATAATTTAACTTTTTTTATCATGATCTTGTTATTTAAAATTATTGTAAAGCAATTGGTGGTGAACTCAACTCTGGTAAGAACCTAATAAGCTCTGTTCTTGCACCCCACATTTGGATAGTTCCTCGTAACAAATCAAGATCTGTATCCCAAGAATCTTCACCAAACATATCCATGTATGTATCACCTACCTTACTCATTACTTTATAGAAATTACCGTATTCTTCCATACTTCTAAACCCAAAAGATACTTGAATATGACCTTGTTCTCCACCACCCCTTGATCTCCAAACATTAACTGAGAGGTCTTCTCCTGACTCTTTAATAGCTGATGCCAAATTGCTTCTAAATTTCCAAAAGTGATTTCTATCAGAATCAGGTGACATAGTATAATGGATATTCAAACCAACTACTTTTTCACCAGGCTTACTTTGATCGTGACTTGCAGCATCAACTCTCTCAAAGTATTCTCTTCCACTTGAAGACGCAATCATAGGATCAACATTTTTCATCCAATAATTTAACTCCTCAGATGTAACTGAATTATTATCGAAATCTGCCCATGTTGGTCCAACTCCTGCTCGAGCAAGTTGACCTTGCCTTGGACCAGAAATTACTTCCCAGGTATAGAGCTGAAATGTACCAGCTCCTTGGTTATACTTCATAGTTTTATCTGCAACAGCTTCTTTCAAATCGTTTGATTTGCCCTTTACAGGGTCATGGTAATCAACCCAGACAACCATCGACTGTGAAAAAGAACTAAAAGTAAAAGCAAGTAATAAAAGTGTAATAAATATATTTTTCATAAATATTTAGTTTAATATTAAAAAAGAGGAGAACTTAACTCAGGTAGAAACTCAAGTAATTCCATACTATTTCCATAGTCTAATAAACTACTGTTACTTAGTTCCCAATCAATTTCCCAAGAATCATTACCATATAATTCATTATATGCATCGCTTATTTTTCCCCAATCTCCAGATCCTGGTTCAAAACTTTTCATACTTTCTCCAAATATGACGATTCTTGCGTGTTGCCTAGATCCACCTGCAAAAGACATAAAAGAATTAATGTCTAAATCAACTCCAGACTTCTCAATTGCTGCTGGCAGGTTATCTCTAACCTTCCAAAACTTATCTTGGTGACCATGCTTGATATTATAATGGAAAACTCTTCTAAATGGCTTTTCTGTCCCTACTGCATCGTTTTGAGTAGCACTTTCCCTCCTTAGAAAAATTTCACTTGATGAACTTGATTCAATGTGTATGTCAACATTCTTCATCCAGTAATCCATCATTCCAGGTTGATTTGATCCACCTTGAAGTTCGCCAAGTGTTTCACCATAAGTCATCCTTAAGACACCCATCATAGATCCATTCTGACTAGCTCTAATTCCAAATGTGTATAACTTTGGCTCGTCCTCTTTTGAATTATACTTCTTAGTTTTTGCTCCTAATGCATTTCTAAATTCTTGCCCGTGGCCCTTGACAGGAGTTATATATCTGTAGGATATGGCCTGAGAAAAACTTAAGTGAGTAAAAAATAATAATATAATAGTTAATAGATTTCTCATATTTAAAAATTATTGGATATTATAAAATTGTAATGGTCTTCCTGAAGTTGTTTCAATTATATCAGAAATAGGTCTTATTGCAGCAGCAAATTCTTGAAAAGCTTTTGAGGCAATAAACTCATTTCTACCAGATAACCACTCCGCCATAGAAGGAGCTCTTACAATCACCACATGGGTTACTCCATTTTCACCACCGGCAAGCATTTCATGAAGTTCAACAGTACCGCTTGATTCTCTCTTATCAAAAGCCGCCTTCATTTTTGTAAAAGCTGCAGCATATGAAGCAGGATCTTTTACATTTATACCATATAATACTGAAAATCTTAAACTAAAATCTCCCGGATCAGCTATTAGGGCTTGACCCATATAATTTGAAATTTCATCCACATTATTAATATATGTATTTACAACAGGAAATAATTCCATAAACTTTGCAGATGCAAACATTGCTTGGTTTGCCTCAAGTTTAGCAGGGTCGTCAGAGAACCAGCATAATTGATGTGTTGAAGGGTTAGTTGAGTTTGTGTTAACAAATTCAAATACAGCATGAGGAGTCATCATTTTTCCAAGATCGGAATTCATAAACTGATCCCATACAGTAATAAAAGCAGGTGCATTATCAACTTTTACATTTGAACACTGCCAAGTGATTTGTTGAGCGTTTGACTGAAATGCAAATAATAGCATCATCAATCCTATCAATGGTTTTTTCATAATTTATTAGAATTTATAAGTGTAACATTAAGAACAAAGGTTCTTATTAATTATCAGTTTGGGATTATGTTAAAATTATCTAAATGTTATTTTTTTTAAAATTAAAACTTAAACAGTTTAGAAATTTTGAATGGACAATATAATACAAAATTTTATTTTTCAAAAAAGATTAATTTGAATAAATCTGAATAGGCTAATAATTTATATTATTTATTGTTTTCTCTCCTTAAATAATTTAAATAATAAACAATTTCTTTAGTTCTCCTGAAATATTCTTCAAATATATCAGGTCTATAAACTTCAGGTTTTCCACTACTGAGATTTGTTATTTTAGGATCAAAGAAAGCATAGGTATAAAATGATGATAATACTATCTCGTCGACCGGTAATATCTTATCATATGCATATATGTACTTTATTAATGTATCTTTATTTTGAGGGTAGATATTAATCATCTGCCAGAATGCTAGCTTAATATCCATATTACTCAGACTAATACCCACATCATACAGGGAGTAGTTATCTTTATATATTTCAGTTCTATATGAACTGTCGTTTAGTAATTTTATCGCTACTTCTGAAAAAAAAATTTCTTTGTCATCTGAAGAAACTCCTTTTTCTGTTAAACTTTCTACCCATTCTTTATTTATTTTCTCACTCTTTTCAAATTCTAAAAAGTAATCAATTAGATCTAAAGAGTCAGTGGCGTCAATGGTTAAGTTATCTTGTGATCTTGATAGGGATGGGAGTATACATAAGATCAAAAAGAAAATTTTCAGATCCATTTACTAGGGATTAACCTTCAAAAGATTTTTTTCAACAAGTTCGTTTACTGTATTTTCAAACTCATTTAATTTATCTTCAAACTTTTTTTGTTGTAACTCAAACTTCTTTATGATATTTACCCAGTCTCCGTTATGAACACCTATTACAGTATTAACAAGTTTTGGACCATCATTAAGGTTAGTGTCCCAAGATCTTCCAACAGCAAACCTGAATTTTTCAGAAATCATTTCTTTTGGATTGATGGCTTTTCCGTAACCAGATATTTCTCCGTGAGCAACAATATAATCACCTGATGAGACCGGACCAATAACCTTCACAGGAACTTGACCCATAAATGCAACATTATTTCCAAGATGAGTTTTTCCCTCCTCTGGGATATTACCTAAAACTATGGGTTTATGGGAAACTACCATTACCTGTTCAAGATCTTTTAAGTCTTTAGTTATTTTTGCGCCTTTAACACCAACAATGTCACCAGCTGTAAGATACTCAGAATGGTTTTCCCTCTCGAGCCACTCGGCATAATCACCGTGACCAGAAACATAGGATACACCTAGTATATTATACTGATATAAAAAGTTAGACGCAGCAGCATTTGCTCCTATTATTGCCTGGAGTGGATCAACACCAACAAAGGAAGCAATTAAGTCGAGAAGGTATACATCATTGAGAAAAGTCCTATCTCTCCACTCAGAAAGATTTTCAGCTTGAATTGTTCCCATCCTCCTTCCATCCTTATCCTCAAACCTAACATACTCATTATTATTTCCGAGAGAATTATTTACATTTTCTACTATGATTCTTAAGTCTGGGAGATCAGGTAAACCTGGTATGTTTATTTGTGGTATATCTGGAGGAACATCCCCTCCCTCAAATAATGTTTCTCCTGGATATATGGTCTGAGGATTGGCTAGTGTAAAACCATTAGTGATAGTGTAAGTTTTCCCAGCAACTTTTACTGTCTGCCTTGGAAAGTTGATCCTTGGGGTTTGGATTCTTGGAACCTCAATTTTTGGAATATTAACTTTAGGCATAATCTTATTAATTTCCGAAGTTATCCTATTAGTTATATCTTGACCAGCAGCAGCAATCATTGAATTTGGAGCTGCTTTTACAAGATCAAGAGGAGTTAATTCTTCAGGCTTTTTCTTTCCGTCAATCAAATCCCTAAGAAGTTGAAGAAGGTCTTTATAGGGCTCAGTTGTTGGCATTGGAGCACTAACAAAGCCACTACCATTCCAGGCACTATGTGTTCTACCTAATTTAATCAATAAACCATCTCCTTCACCTCCGTCTTTATTATTAATTGTAGCAAGAAATTTTTGATTAGAACTCTCGATAGATATTGAATTATTTAGTTTAAGATCTCCATCTAAATCAAGATCACCTTTAAAAGATGCATTACCACCAACATCCAAAGAACCAGTTAAGTTTGTACTACTGCTATCTGTAACATCCAATGAACTTTTTAATGTTGTTTTACCTTCAACTGATAAATCCCCTGTCAACTCAGACACAGAACTATTAGCTACTTTTAAATCGGCATTTAATAATGTTTTATCCTCAACAGTTAACTCTCCTGTTATTTTTGTATTACCTCCAACATTGAGATCGTTGTTAATATCAAGTTTTCCTTTTAGTAATGAATTACCGTCAACGCTTAAGTCACCTGTTGCCAATATATCTCTGTGGTAAGCATAAGGGACAAAGAGCAGAGCCTGATCGCTAAGATCAGAATATGATCCATCCAAATTTATTTCAACCTTTAAATTTTTAGTAGAACCGTCCCAGTAAATCTCATTAAAAACACCTTTAACTAAACTACCTTTACCAATAACTAAGTTTATCATTCCGTACTCATCAGTACTTGTAGTATGGATTTCCTGAAAATCTAAATTACCAGAGACATCAGAAATACTAAACCTTACCTTAATTTCCTTGTTTGGTAAAATATTACCAGTAACATCAATTCCTGGAATTTCTTCTGGATCAGGATCAATAATTACTGCCTGATAATTAATACCATCTGTCTGAGAATACCCTTTAATGTTTATACAAAAAATAAAAAGTATTAGTGTTAATAATTTTCTCATATTTTATTGTGAGTCAAAATTTTTCTTTTTAAATGCTTTTATGTCTACAAGTACTCCAGCTCCTACGGAATGATTTCTGATACTCAACTGCTCAAGACTACTTGGAGAGTCATCCTTCATAACATTACTATTTGAGTATAAATATTGGACATAGACTCTTGCCTTTTCAGAAATTGGATATGTTATTCCAGCACCTCCCTTAAAGAAGAAAGAAAATGGATCAAATTCTTCGACATTCTCTAATGAATATACTTGATTATTTATCATTTGGGTACCTCTAAGGTTATAATCAGAAGAGGCGCCTCCAGTTATGTAAAGAGTAAAATCGCGCATCTTTATCAAGTCATAATTAATTGCTAGATTAAGACCCAAGTAGTCCAGATCCCACTCGTAAATATTATACAGTATGTCATTGCTCCCCTGGGCACCATAATTATTATAGTCGAGGGAGACTGAAAAACTAAACCTGTTTGGTTGGAGAACACTTTTATTGCTGAAATACCAGTCGTGATTATACCCTAATCTAAAATAATTTTTTGACATAGGCTGAAGGTTGTCAAGGTTAACTCCTGAACTGTTAGTATAGTCAAAGCTTGATATTGATTTACCGTATTCTACAAAAATGGCATCCTGTAAAATTTTTATCTTTTGCCCGCTAACTTGAAAGAT
>CENP01052253.1_pt1 | contig 19469 bp, 14 predicted proteins | sample 361281 | NCBI WGS metagenome assembly CENP01 (sample SAMEA2591122, study PRJEB7988) | marine metagenome | biome: marine biome (ENVO:00000447); feature: deep chlorophyll maximum layer (ENVO:xxxxxxxx); material: saline water (ENVO:00002010), including plankton (ENVO:xxxxxxxx) | depth 70 m | reverse complement strand
GGAGGTTCAAAACTTGCAGTAGTTAAATTGGTAAAAGAATTAACTGGACTTGGTCTTAAAGAAGCCAAGGAATTGGTTGACAATGCACCAAGTAACATTAAGGAAGCAGTTTCTAAAGACGAAGCTGAAGGACTTAAAAAATCGCTTGAAGAAGCAGGAGCTGAGGTCGAACTGAAATAGTTCTTTCCTCCTAACATATAAGGTTTAGGCTTTTGGAATTAGCTTCCATGGGCCTAAACCATTTTGTGTTTCATAAAGTCCCCACTGGTTGAACCCTTATTTTGATACTAATAAATTAACGTAGATGCCGAATACACAATCCAAAAGAGTCAACTTTGCCGCCGCAAAAGATTCACCCAATTACCCCGATTTTTTAGACATTCAAATCAAATCTTTTCAAGACTTCTTCCAATTGGAAACCAAGTCAGACGAAAGAATAGAAGAAGGACTATTTAATACCTTCAAAGAAAATTTTCCAATTACAGATACCCGAAATCAGTTTGTTTTGGAGTTTCTGGATTACTTTATTGATCCCCCACGATATTCAATTCAGGAGTGTATTGAAAGAGGATTGACTTATTCCGTCCCGCTTAAAGCGAGATTAAAACTTTTTTGTACAGATCCTGAACACGAAGATTTTGAGACCATCGTTCAAGATGTGTTCTTGGGAACAATTCCATACATGACCCCTAGTGGTACATTTGTGATCAACGGCGCTGAGCGGATTGTTGTTTCACAATTGCACCGATCACCAGGTGTGTTTTTCGGGCAGTCATTCCATGCTAACGGAACCAAACTCTATTCGGCAAGAGTAATTCCATTTAAAGGTTCATGGATAGAATTTGCTACTGATATCAATAGCGTAATGTACGCCTACATTGATCGAAAGAAAAAGTTACCCGTAACAACACTATTCCGTGCAATCGGGTATGAAAGTGATAAAGAAATATTAGAAATTTTTGATCTGGCTGAAGAAGTTAAAGTTTCAAAAACTGGATTGAAAAAAGTTTTAGACCGTAAGCTAGCGGCTAGGGTGTTAAAAACTTGGCATGAGGATTTTGTGGATGAAGATACTGGAGAGGTAATTTCCATCGAGAGAAACGAAATCATCATTGATCGGGATACGATACTTGACAAAGAACATATTGAAATGATCGTTGAGGCAGATGCAAAAACCATTCTCCTCCACAAAGAGGATGCCCACATGGCAGACTACGCAATCATTCACAATACTTTACAAAAAGATCCTACAAACTCTGAAAAAGAAGCTGTTGAACACATTTACCGTCAGCTTCGTAATGCAGAGCCACCAGATGAGGATACTGCTAGAGGAATAATTGACAAACTTTTCTTTTCAGATCAGCGATACAACCTCGGAGAAGTTGGTCGTTACAGAATGAATAAGAAACTCAACTTGGAAGTTGAGATGGACAAACAAGTTTTGACCAAAATAGATATCATTACCATCGTAAAGTATTTAATTGAGTTGATTAACTCAAAAGCTGAAATCGATGATATTGATCACCTTTCCAACAGAAGGGTAAGAACAGTTGGCGAACAACTGTCTTCTCAGTTTGGTGTTGGATTGGCTAGAATGGCTAGAACCATCAGAGAACGAATGAATGTAAGAGATAATGAGGTATTTACGCCTATTGATTTGATCAATGCAAAAACCTTATCCTCTGTTATCAATACTTTCTTCGGAACCAATCAATTATCCCAGTTTATGGATCAAACTAATCCATTGGCTGAGATAACCCACAAACGAAGACTATCCGCACTAGGTCCAGGTGGACTTTCAAGAGAGCGAGCAGGTTTTGAAGTTCGTGATGTTCACTACACCCACTATGGAAGACTTTGTCCAATTGAGACCCCTGAAGGACCTAACATTGGTTTGATCTCCTCTCTTGGTGTTTATGCCAAAGTAAACAACTTAGGATTCATTGAAACCCCTTATCGGAAAGTTGATGATGGAAAAATTGACCTAGGTAATACCATTTATCTCAGTGCTGAGGAAGAGGAAAATAATCTGATTGCACAGGCCAATATTCCTTATGATAAATCAGGAAAAATCACATCTGAAAAAGTAATTGCTAGGGATCAAGCAGATTTCCCAGTTGTTACACCTGATCAGGTAAACTACACTGATGTAGCTCCCAATCAGATTGCTTCAATATCAGCTTCTTTGATTCCATTCTTGGAACACGATGATGCTAACCGAGCACTGATGGGATCTAATATGATGCGCCAGGCTGTTCCGCTATTGCGTCCAGAATCACCAATCGTGGGAACTGGATTGGAACGTCAAGTTGCTTCTGACTCAAGAGTCTTGATCAATGCGGAAGGCGATGGACTAGTAGAATACGTTGATGCTAATAAGATCACGATCAAATACGATATGACGGATGATCAAAAGTTGGTCAGTTTTGATGGTGATACCAAAACCTATAACCTTATTAAGTTCAGAAAAACCAATCAGGGAACTTGTATCAATCTCAAACCTATTGTCAGAAAAGGAGATCGGGTTGAAAAAGGTCAGGTGCTATCTGAGGGTTATGCTACGCAAACTGGAGAATTGGCGTTGGGTAGAAATATGAAAGTAGCTTTTATGCCTTGGAAAGGATATAACTTTGAGGATGCGATTGTAATTTCTGAAAAAGTTGTTAGAGAAGATATTTTCACTTCTATTCATATAGACGAATATTCTATTGATGTTAGAGACACCAAATTAGGAACAGAGGAATTGACTGATGATATTCCGAACATCAGCGAGGAGGCTACCAAAGATTTGGATGAAAATGGTATGATTCGCATAGGTGCAGAAGTGCATCCTGGAGATATATTGATCGGTAAAATTACTCCTAAGGGAGAATCTGACCCTTCTCCAGAAGAAAAATTATTACGCGCCATTTTTGGTGATAAGGCTGGCGATGTAAAAGACGCATCATTAAAAGCACCACCGTCATTGAGAGGGGTGGTAATTGACAAAAAATTATTTACGCGATCTGTTAAAGATAAAAGAAAACGAAACCTAGATAAGCAAGAACTCGAATTATTAGATGAGCAGTTTGAGGCTAAGTTTGATGAATTGAGAGGGATATTGATTGAAAAACTCTTTGCAATTGTCAATGGAAAAACATGTCAGGGAGTACAAAATGACCTTGGAGAAGAAGTACTTCCTAAAGGAAAAAAATACACCCTTAAAATGTTGTCCAATGTTGAGGATTACACTCACCTTACTAAGGGTGTTTGGACTACCTCAGCTGAGGTTAATAAGTTGATCGCCGATTTGATTCACAACTATAAAATCAAAGAAAACGATTTACAAGGATCGCTCAGAAGAGAGAAATTCACCATTAGTGTTGGTGATGAATTACCTGCCGGAATCAAAAAACTAGCTAAAGTCTATGTTGCTAAAAAACGTAAACTCAAAGTAGGAGATAAAATGGCAGGTCGACACGGAAATAAAGGTATCGTTGCCCGAATTGTTCGTGAAGAGGAAATGCCATTCTTGGAAGATGGTACGCCTGTTGATATCGTCTTAAACCCACTTGGGGTTCCTTCTCGAATGAATATCGGTCAAATTTATGAGACCGTATTAGGATGGGCAGGACTCAACTTAGGAGAGAAATATGCTACTCCGATTTTTGACGGCGCAAGCATAGATCAAATCAATGCATTGACAGATAAAGCCAATGTGCCGCTTTACGGTCATACCCATTTGTATGATGGTGGAACTGGTGAACGCTTTGACCAAGCCGCAACTGTTGGCGTAATCTACATGCTGAAATTAGGTCATATGGTAGACGATAAAATGCACTCTAGGTCAATTGGACCTTATTCATTGATAACGCAACAACCATTGGGTGGTAAAGCCCAATTTGGAGGACAGCGATTTGGTGAAATGGAAGTATGGGCATTGGAAGCTTATGGCGCTTCAAGCACACTTCAGGAAATATTAACCGTTAAATCTGATGATGTCATTGGTAGGGCAAAGACCTACGAATCCATTGTTAAGGGGGAAGCCCTTCCAGAACCGGGGTTACCAGAATCTTTCAACGTTTTAATGCACGAATTGAAAGGATTAGGATTGGACATCAGATTAGAAGAATAATTAAAAAATTGCTATTGAGTTATGCCTAGAAATAACGAAATCATTACCCAAAAGAAATTCAATAAAATCACTATTGGTTTATCCTCTCCTGAGGTTATCCTCGGTAATTCCAGAGGAGAAGTTTTGAAACCAGAAACCATCAACTACAGAACTCACAAACCCGAACGGGATGGTTTGTTTTGTGAGCGTATTTTTGGTCCTGTTAAAGACTTTGAATGTGCCTGTGGAAAATACAAACGTATCCGATATAAAGGAATCGTCTGTGATCGCTGTGGGGTAGAGGTAACCGAAAAGAAAGTTAGACGTGACCGCGTGGGACATATCAACTTGGTGGTGCCTGTAGCTCATATCTGGTATTTCAGATCTTTACCCAATAAGATTGGCTATCTGCTTGGACTTCCTTCCAAGAAGCTAGACATGATTATCTATTACGAGCGTTATGTGGTTATTCAGCCCGGTAATACCAAAAATGCAGAGGGAGACCCCATTCAAAAAATGGATTTCTTAACTGAAGAGGAGTATTTGAACATCATGGAGCAATTACCTCCTGAAAATCAATTCCTTGAAGACAGTGACCCCGAGAAGTTTATTGCCAAGATGGGAGCAGAGTGTTTGATTGAATTGCTTTCCAGAATCGATCTCGAGGCCTTGTCATATGAATTGAGACATAAAGCCAATAATGAGACTTCGAAACAAAGAAAAACGGAAGCTTTAAAAAGACTTCAAGTAGTGGAAGCCTTTAAAGAAGCCAATGAGAATAGGGAAAATTTACCCGAGTGGATGATCATGAAAGTGATTCCAGTTATCCCGCCAGAATTAAGACCTTTAGTTCCACTAGATGGAGGTCGCTTTGCAACTTCCGACCTTAACGATTTATACAGAAGGGTAATCATTAGAAACAACCGTTTGAAAAGATTGGTTGAAATTAAAGCGCCCGAAGTAATCTTAAGAAATGAGAAGCGTATGCTTCAGGAATCTGTAGATTCCTTGTTCGACAATACAAGAAAATCTTCTGCGGTTAAAACGGACTCTAACCGTCCACTAAAATCGCTGTCCGACTCCCTAAAAGGAAAGCAAGGACGTTTTCGTCAAAATCTACTCGGAAAAAGGGTAGACTATTCAGCCCGTTCTGTTATTGTCGTAGGGCCTGAATTAAAACTTTTTGAGTGTGGATTGCCAAAAGGTATGGCGGCTGAACTTTATAAGCCCTTTATCATCCGCAAGCTTATCGAAAGAGGTATCGTGAAAACGGTTAAATCTGCCAAGAAAATTATCGATCGCAAGGAACCTGTAGTTTGGGATATCTTAGAAAATGTTCTTAAAGGTCATCCCGTTTTATTAAACCGGGCCCCCACATTACACAGACTGGGTATCCAAGCTTTCCAGCCTAAGCTGATTGAAGGGAAAGCTATTCAGTTACACCCCCTCGTTTGTACAGCTTTTAATGCTGACTTTGACGGAGATCAAATGGCGGTTCACCTGCCACTTGGGCCAGAAGCGATATTAGAATCTCAGCTTTTAATGCTGGCTTCTCATAACATCCTTAACCCTGCTAATGGTTCGCCAATTACGGTACCATCACAGGACATGGTATTGGGATTATATTACATGACTAAGGCAAGAAAATCCAAGCCTGAATTACAACTTAAAGGAGAGGGATTAACCTTCTATTCGGTTGAGGAAGTTCACATTGCTTACAACGAAAAGCGTGTAGACCTCAATGCAATGATAAAAATCAGAGCCAAAGACTTTAACGAAGAGGGCGAATTGGTTTATCAAATTATTGACTCAACTGTTGGTCGCGTTCTATTTAACGAAGTTGTTCCTGAAAATGCAGGTTATTTTAATGAGGTTTTGACCAAGAAGAACTTGAGAGAGATTATTGGTAAAATCCTTAAAGTAACTAGTGTTCCCGAAACAGCAGCTTTCTTGGACGAAATCAAGGACATGGGCTATAACTTTGCCTTCAGAGGAGGGCTATCCTTTAGTTTAGGTGATATCATCATCCCAGCAGAAAAAATCGATATGATCGATGATGCCAACAATCAGGTTGAAGGTATTACTGGTAACTACAATATGGGATTGATTACCAATAACGAACGTTACAATCAGGTGATTGATGTTTGGACATCCACCAATGCGAAGTTGACCGAAATGGCGATGAAACGTATTAGTGAAGATCAGCAAGGATTTAACTCCGTATACATGATGTTGGATTCAGGGGCAAGAGGTTCCAAAGAGCAAATCCGTCAGTTAACCGGAATGCGGGGTCTGATGGCCAAGCCTAAAAAATCTAACGTTGGAGGAGGGGAAATCATTGAAAACCCGATTCTGTCAAACTTTAAGGAAGGACTTTCTATTCTAGAATATTTTATCTCAACCCACGGTGCGAGAAAAGGATTAGCGGATACCGCATTAAAAACTGCTGATGCCGGGTACTTGACCCGTAGGTTGGTAGATGTTTCTCAAGACGTGATTGTCAATCAGGAAGATTGTGGAACATTGAGAGGTATAGAGGTAACGCCTTTAAAGAAAAACGAAGAGATTGTTGAAACCCTTGGAGAAAGGATTTTGGGACGTGTTTCCCTTCATCCTATTGTTGATCCAAGAACAGACGAGGTGCTGGCACCAGCAGGCGTTCAGCTGACCGAAGAATTGGTTAAGAAAATAGAAGATGCGCCAATCAATAGCGTAGAAGTTCGTTCGCCGCTCACATGTGAGGCTCAACAAGGTATTTGTGCCAAGTGTTACGGAAGAAATCTTTCTACTGGTAAAATGGTTCAGAAAGGAGAAGCAGTTGGCGTTGTTGCAGCACAATCCATTGGAGAACCTGGAACACAGCTGACCTTGAGAACCTTCCATGTTGGTGGGGTAGCAGGAAACATTTCGGAAGAAAACCGATTGGTTGCCAAATTTGACGGTATTGCTGAAATAGAAGATTTAAAAACGGTTAAAGGAATCGATACCGAAGGTAACGCTGCCAGTATCGTAATTTCTAGAACAGCCGAATTGAAATTGGTTGATGCCAATACCAAAAACGTATTGAACACGCATAACATTCCTTATGGATCGTCCATTTTTATAAAGAATGGTTCCAAGATCAAAAAAGGAGATGTAATCTGTCAGTGGGATCCATTTAATGGAGTCATTGTTTCTGAATTTACTGGAAAAATTAGTTTTGAAAATATCGAGCAAGGGGTTACTTATCAAGTGGAAATCGATGAACAAACTGGTTTCCAAGAAAAGGTAATTTCTGAGTCTAGAAACAAAAAACTAATCCCTACTCTTCATATCAAAGATACCAAAGGCAACACCTTGAGGTCTTATAACCTTCCTGTTGGTGCCCACTTGATTGTCAATGATGGTGAGAGTATAAAAGAAGGAAAAACATTGGTGAAAATTCCTAGGAAATCTGCTAAGTCAGGTGACATCACAGGAGGACTTCCGAGGGTTACCGAACTTTTTGAAGCGAGAAACCCCTCTAACCCTGCTGTAGTTTCTGAGATAGATGGTGTTGTTTCTTTCGGTAAAATCAAAAGAGGAAACCGCGAAATTATCGTAGAATCTAAATACGGTGACGTCAAGAAATACTTGGTCAAATTATCCAATCAGATTTTGGTTCAGGAAAATGACTTTGTCAAAGCGGGTATGCCATTGTCTGATGGTTCCATCACACCAACGGATATCCTTAAAATTAAAGGACCCTCTGCTGTTCAACAATATTTGGTGAACGAGGTACAGGAGGTTTACCGATTGCAAGGGGTGAAAATCAACGATAAGCACTTTGAAGTCGTTGTCCGCCAGATGATGCGTAAGGTTAAAATCCAAGACCCAGGAGATTCGATCTTCCTCGAAGGGCAGTTGGTTTACAAAGTTGACTTTATCAAAGAAAACGACAGCCTATATGGTAAGAAAATAGTCGAAGAGGTTGGTGCATCCGAAAACCTAAAAGCGGGACAAATGATTACCGCCCGTCAGTTAAGAGATGAAAATTCCCTGTTGATTCGTGAGGATAAGGCACCTGTTGTAGCGCGTGATGCTGCTGCAGCGACTGCTACGCCGGAGCTACAAGGAATTACACGAGCTTCCTTACAGACCAAATCGTTTATCTCTGCAGCCTCCTTCCAAGAGACTACTAAAGTATTGAACGAAGCGGCAGTAAATGGTAAAATTGACTTACTCGAAGGACTCAAGGAAAACGTTATTGTGGGTCACAAGATTCCTGCAGGTACTGGTTTAAGAGAATACGACAATATCATCGTAGGCTCAAAAGACGAGTATAGCAGTTTGTTGATTGATAAAGAAGAGGAAGAAGTTAATTTCTAATTATGAGCGACACCAAAGACCCCAAAGAGCAAAAGATCAATATCGAATTGGACGAACCCACCGCGCAGGGGGTTTATTCCAACTTGGCGATCATTAACCACTCTCCTTCTGAGTTTGTGGTCGATTTTGTTGCTATCATGCCGGGAACCCCTAAAGCAAAGGTTCGGTCGAGAATTATTTTGACGCCCGAGCATGCCAAAAGGTTTCAGAATGCTCTTGCAGACAATATCCGCCGGTATGAAGAAAGTCATGGTGAAATCAACTCCAAAGAACAACCGCCCATCCCATTAAATTTTGGGCCGACTGGAGAAGCTTAAACATTAAAAAACCCTCAACGAGAGTTGAGGGTTTTTTGTTTTTAATGTTTTAAAAAACTTTTTTAAAACCGTCAATTTTAATCGCGATTATACATTGTTAGCAAACGTTTTTTACCAGTGATCTTTCTTTTAACTGTTGTTCCGAGTGAATTCATTGTAGCTTGTATACTATCTTTAACTCTTTTTTTTAATTCCTCAAAGGTTGGTTTAGTCATTTCCTTAAATTTCGCTCCATTCTCTCTTATTTCCCGTAATCATTCACAGTTAAGTTTTGCTATTATTTTTTTGGCTGTTGCCTGAATTGCGGGAAATGCAATTGTCATCATTTTAATTGTTTTTTTAATCATTTTTTTGAATTTTAATTAGATGTTTATTTAGCTACTCATTTAGAGTTTTTTATTCGAATTATTTTACAAATTGAATTAATCTATATCAGTCCATTTAAGGATACATTGTGAAGAAAATTACTTTCACAGTTGAAGTTTAAACAGCTCCCTTTTTTGGCTTTAATCAAAGCAATCAAACCTAGATCAAAAACAAAGTTGCTTTTGAAAAATGATTGATTTAAAAGTACAGTGGGTCTTGACAGTAGGCTTTTCATGGATTAAAGAACAGTTTTGGGGTCTGTTACTCAAATATAAAAAATTAAAAATAAAAACGTTAAAACTCTGAGGTGAAATGAAAAGTAATCTCGGGATATTTTTGTTGTGCCATCTGAAGGGAAAAAGCGGAGTCTGCCAAATAAACCAACTGGTCTTGTTTGTCCTTTGCTAAAAACTTCTGCTTGACCTTAAGAAAGTCTTGATAGTTAGTGTTTTCAGAATTTTCGGTGCTGATCCAACAGGCTTTATAAACATTCAAATTATCAAAAGTACATTTGGCGGTATATTCGTGTTCTAGGCGGTATTGTATGACCTCAAACTGAAGGGCGCCAACCGTTCCGATAATTTTTCTACCATTAAGGCTAAGCGTAAAAAGCTGTGCTACTCCCTCGTCCATCAACTGGTCAATCCCTTTGTTGAGCTGTTTGGCTTTCATGGGGTCAGCATTGTTGATGTACCTAAAATGTTCTGGCGAAAAACTGGGAATTCCCTTGTATTGAATTTCTTCTCCTGAGGTAAGTGTATCACCAATTTTAAAATTCCCCGTATCGTGCAATCCCACAATATCTCCAGGGTAGGAAACGTCAACGACTTCTTTTTTTTCAGCAAAAAAGGCATTGGGACTTGAGAATTTCAGGTTTTTCTTGTGCCGAACGTGGAAATAAGGAGTGTTGCGTTTAAATTCTCCTGAAACGATTTTTATAAATGCCAAACGGTCGCGGTGGTTGGGATCCATGTTCGCATGAATTTTAAATACAAAACCGGAAAAATCCTTTTCCTCTGGTTGAATCAATCGTTTGTCAGTTGACTTGGGTAGTGGCGGCGGCGCAATCTCAATAAAACAGTCGAGTAATTCTTGAACACCAAAATTATTGAGCGCAGACCCAAAAAAGACAGGTTGTAAATCACCTTCCATATATTCTTTTTGATCAAAACTTGGGTAAACTCCCTCCACCAATTCTAGGGATTCTTTCAGCTCCTCCATCGCTGTAGTTCCGATGGCTTTTAGTAAACCGTCATCTTCCAAAGTTTCATAAGCAATCGTTTCGGCAATTTTTTGTTTATCGGTAGCTTCGAAGATTTGGATGTTTTTTTTCCAAAGATTATAAATGCCTTTAAAATTGTATCCCATGCCAATAGGAAAACTCAGCGGAGTAACGCGCAATCCCAATTTCGTTTCTACCTCGTCCAGTAGGTCAAAAGCATCCTTTCCTTCTCGATCTAGTTTGTTGATAAAAACAATCATCGGAATCTTCCTCATCCGACAAACTTCCACCAGTTTTTCCGTTTGTTCCTCCACCCCTTTGGCGACATCAATCACCACAATCACACTGTCTACGGCAGTTAGTGTCCTAAAAGTATCTTCGGCAAAATCTTTATGCCCAGGAGTATCGAGGATGTTAATTTTTTTGTTTCGGTAATTGAATGCTAAAACTGAAGTAGCAACCGAAATCCCCCTTTGGCGCTCAATCTCCATAAAATCGCTTGTCGCTCCTTTTTTGATTTTATTCGATTTAACAGCTCCTGCCTCCTGAATGGCACCACCATAAAGCAATAGCTTTTCTGTTAGTGTGGTCTTTCCAGCATCTGGGTGGGAAATGATACCGAAGGTGCGTCGCTTTTGAATCTCCTCGAGGAATTCCATAAATTAAGTTTGCGCAAAAATATTATAATTAATTACGTCACTAAAATTTGCTGATAGGTTTTGTGGTATTTATTAGGTAATTTTGGTGAAATCATGGAGAAAGAAAAAGTTGTTTTGGTCGATCTGGAAGATAGACAAATTGGCACCATGGAAAAAATTGAGGCACATGCCAAAGCGGTCTTGCACCGTGCCTTTTCGGTTTTTGTTCTCAATGCTAATCAAGAATTACTTTTACAGCAGCGCGCCTTAGACAAATATCACTCCCCTGGGCTATGGACTAACACCTGTTGTAGTCACCAACGGGAGGGAGAGACCTCACTAGAGGCGGGAGATCGCCGGATGATGGAAGAAATGGGAATAACAGTCCCCTTAAAAGAGCTCTTTACTTTTATCTACAAAGCCACCTTTGATAATGGACTTACAGAACATGAATTGGATCATGTTATGGTGGGCTATGGTGAACAGGATCCAATGGTAAACCCAGATGAGGTTGCCGCTTTTAAGTGGATGTCTTTAGAAGCCATCGAAAAAGACCTGATCGAAAATCCTAAAAATTATACGGTTTGGTTTGCCATAATTTTTGATCGATTTTATAAACACATTAAAAACCAAAAAAAATAATGAGGGTAACTGTTTGCAGAAAAGCGCATTTTAATGCTGCACATCGACTTTTTGTAAAGTCCTGGGATGATCAAAAAAATGAAACCGTTTTTGGGAAATGCTCCAATCCTCATTACCATGGGCACAACTATGAGCTGATTGTCAATGTAACAGGAACGATTGATCCGGTGACGGGCTATGTCATGGACATGAAAGAGCTAAAAGATCTCATTAAAGCGGAAGTGGAAGATGCCTTTGATCATAAAAATCTCAATTTACAGGTTCCTGAGTTTGCTGATTTGATTCCTTCTGCCGAAAATATTGCTGTGGTGATTTACAATAAATTATTGCCTCATTTGGATGAGGACAAATCCTTGGAGATCGTCCTATACGAAACCCCAAGAAATTTTGTGAAATACAGTGGCTGAATAAGGCCTTAACCTAAAACTAAAATTATGTCTAGTATAAAGTCATTAAAAAAAGAAATCAATAACAGTATTGGAGGATTTATTGAAGAGGTTTATGCCTGGGAACTTTCTAATCCCGATGCCGACCTCAAAAAAAGCGAAGCACTTGTCGATAATGCCATTAGCCTTTTTGACGACTTGATTGAGAAGATTCATAAAGCCAAAATAGCAGGTAAAAAAGAAGGTTTTAAGCCGATTAAGACCGACTTGATTGATCATGTGGCTAAGCTAAATCAAAGCTTAGAGAAACTGGGTTGATCACTCTTGTGATTCCACCGCCTTTCGTTCAGCGATAAAGTCAATAAACTTTTTTCCGTATTTGGAGTTTTTAACCTCCGCTGTCAGTTTTGAGGCTACCGTATCTAAAAATTTGATGTTGGCATCATAGACCTCGGTTAGTGCAATATAGGGCGCGATGACATTGTCCCCATGCGTACTGGCAAAGTTTAGCGCATACAAGTAGCGTCTTTTAAGAAGGTTGTCCATCGCTTTTTGGATAGAGTCAGTCGCTTGAGGGTTACTATCCGACTGGGCCACTTCGATATATGCTTTGAAATATTCTAAATTTTTTCCGTCAAATTGGCGGGCGAGTTTGCGGTACTCCTGCAACAACACTTGATTTTCAGAGCCGCTTACCTTGGCACTGCTTTCAAAGGTTTTTAGCAAAGTATTAATCGTGATTTCCCCTTTTTCTGCAAAAAACATTATGCGATCGTTCAGGCTGTCGCCATCTTCCTTGTTTAGATAGAGGTAGTAGATTTCCGGGCTTTCGATTTCGGTTTTAAATTGAAATTTAGGTTCCCCATTGATCACTAGCGAGTCTACATCTACCAGAGTCGAGTCCACTATTTTTTGTAAAAACAAGGTGCCTTTTCTCAATCCTTCAACCTTTCCACTTACATGCATCATCAGACCGCTGGGTTTGGAATTAGATTGACAACCAATCAACACGATAAGGAAAATGATTAAGCTAAAAAACAAGATTTTTTTCGACATGGTTTGTTGGGCTTGGTTATTTCTTATTCCAAAAGCCGCCCCAAAGGTAATCCAATTTGACTTTTTATAAAAATCAGTATTTGTCCATTGGTAGATTACAGATTTCCTTAAGCTCTAGTTAACAGTAATCGATTTCTTTTGTGTTAATTTTGTCAAAAATTGCTGATGAATTTTCTTTCATTTATAAGTTTACTGTCTCTATTATTATTTTCCAATGATTGGGGACAAACTGGTCATCGGGTGGTGGGAGAAGTGGCTACATACCACCTGAGCGATTCAGCGCGACAGGCGGTGGAGGAACTTTTGGACGGTGCCTCTTTGGCAAGTGTGTCAAATTATGCAGATTGGATTCGATCAGATAGAAATTATGATAAATACCGAACTTGGCATTATGTGAATTACCCCTTCGATCAGGAGTATGAAGCTTCTGAAAAAAATCCCGATGGGGATGTGGTTCAAGCCCTTCGAAAATGCATTGCTGTGTTGGATGATCCAAAAGAAACTAAAGCATCAAAGGCTTTTTATCTAAAATTATTAGTGCATTTTATTGGAGATATACATCAGCCGATGCACGTTTGGCGGATGGAGGATCGTGGGGGAAATGAAATTCGTGTGAAGTGGTTTGGCAAATCGTCAAATTTACATCGTGTTTGGGATAGTCAAATGATAGACGATTTTCAGATGAGCTTCACGGAGTTGGCGAATGACCTTCCTGAATTATCTCAAGCAGAAATTGAGGAGATTCAAGGGCAACCCTTATTGGATTGGGTGGAGGAAACTCATGCCAAAGCACAAGATATATTTGAAAATACTACTCCCAACAGTTCACTTGGTTATTTCTATCGTTACCAATATTTTGACATGGTCAAAAAGCAATTGTGTCTCGCGGGATTGCGCCTAGCAGCAACGCTAAACGAGCTATTTAAGTAATCTTTCTAAAGGTCAAATTAATTCGCGGAGAAAGAGGTTTTTTAGTTTTAGGAATTTGATGTAACCAATGATCTTGCATAGGACCTTCCATAAGCAATAAACTGCCGTGGTGAAGTTCCATTTTATAGTTTTCACTCTTAATACGGCGGTGTTTAAAATGAAAAAAACGATTCGCCCCAAAACTAATTGAAGCAATCTGTGGGTTAACACCCAGCTCTTTTTCGTTATCCGCATGCCAACCGTTGCTGTCAGAACCATCGCGGTAGAGATTTAGTAAAACACAGTTAAACTCATGGTTACAAACGTCCTGCATCCTTTCCACAAGGGCTAACAATTCAGTAGTCATTGGGTGGGGCTGGAGCGTTAAACCAGCATAGGTATAAGTACTCAGGGAATTGCTGTGCAAGGAAGTCAACCGCGGTTGGGCATAGATTTTTCCAAACACCTTAACATCATCTTGTTGCCAAGGAATCTTGGACAAAAAGGTACCATAAAAATGATCAGCTTCCTCAGCGGATAAAAAGTCTCGGTAATACCTAAGTTGAGCATCCGGTAAATCGGGTTGCCAGTCAGCAATAGGGTTAAAGGTTTTTGGCATACCCAAAAATAAAGGTTTTTAATGAGGGTTGATATTATGTGATTAAGGATTTTAGATAAATACTATTTTGAATATCGTTTAGGTAAATACCTTAATATTTATTTGAAATTAGTTTTATTTGATACAATCAATTTCACTACCATGTAATCATGCTTTTGTCAGGAATCTATTTGATCAGATCAACAGAACGCTTAATAAAAGCAGTTAGCGCTTCTCCTTTAAGAAGGTTCTGGGACAGTCTCGCCAAATCGAGTGCTTGTTGTATCAAACGTTCGCGTTTTTTTGCTGTTTTGGTGTGTAGGATTTGTCCTACCAGTTCATGATTAGTGTTCACCAAAAGGGTATACATTTCGGGGAAAGCGCCCATCATACCACCACCGCTTTGTTGCATTTCCTTCATACGTCTCATGAACTCGGGTTGGGTCAGCACAAAGGGCAAACTGCTGCTGTCCATGGCTTCCAGTTGAACAGTATATTTTTCTCCAGGCACTACCGTTTCGATAAGTGGTTTAAGTGTTTCTTTTTCCTCTTCAGAAAGCTTAGAAACAGTGGCTTCTTCTTTTTTGATTAGATTTTCCACCGCATCGCCATCTACTCTAGCAAAAGCGATATTTTCCTTATCGCCCTCTAGTTTTTGGATCAAATGCGCAATGATGGGCGAGTCCAATAGCAGTACTTTATAGCCCTTGTCTTTTGCTGTTTCTATGTAGCTGTGTTGTTCTTCTGTATTTGATGCATAGAGGAAAACTAATTTACCATCTTTGTCCGTCTGGTTGTCTTTAACAGCTGCTTCCAGTTCTTCATAAGTAAAGTATTCCCCAGTTGTAGTTGGGTAAAGCATAAACTTATCGGCTTTTTCGTAAAATTTATCTTCGGTAAGCATACCGTATTCGATAACCACCTTGATATCATTCCACTTTTCCTCAAAGGCCTTACGATCTTTTTTAAAGAGTGAACTGAGTTTATCGGCGACCTTTCGGGTGATATAATTACTGATCTTTTTCACTGCCCCATCTGCTTGCAGGTAACTTCTGGAAACGTTAAGTGGAATGTCAGGCGAGTCGATAACTCCACGCAGCATGGTTAAAAACTCAGGAACGATACCCTCAACATTGTCGGTTACAAACACCTGATTTTGGTAGAGCTGAATTCTGTCTTTTTGCAGGTTGAGGTCGTTTTGAATTTTTGGGAAATACATGATCCCCGTGAGGTTAAAGGGGTAATCTACATTGAGGTGAATATTGAAGAGGGGTTCTTCAAACTGCATGGGGTACAATTCTCTGTAAAAAGATTTATAATCCTCATCTTTTAAATCGGCAGGGGTTTTAGTCCATGCTGGGTCAGTGATGTTGATAATGTTATCTACCGTTTTGGTTTCGGGTTTGGCGTCCTCTGCAGCATCTTCGGGTAGGGGAAGGTTTTCCTCTTTGGTGCCAAACTTAATGGGGTAAGGCATAAACTTATTGTACTTACTCAAAAGCTCACGAATGCGAGCTTCCTCCAAAAACTCAGTTGAGTCCTCCGCAATATGAAGAATGATCTCGGTACCGCGTTCTTTTTTATCAGTCTCTTCTAGGGTGTATTCTGGGGAACCATCGCAAGTCCAATGAGCAGCGGGGACATCTTGGTGGGATTTGGTAATGATTTCCACTTTTTCTGCTACCATAAAAGCGGAATAAAAACCCAAACCAAAATGACCGATAATACCAGCGTCTTTTACGTTGTCCTCATATTTTTCTAAAAACTCTTCCGCACCTGAAAATGCAACTTCATTAATGTATTTATTAACTTCTTCAGATGTCATTCCCACACCCTCATCGATGATATGGATTTTCTTTTTGTCTTTATCTACTTTAACTTCAATACGTGGACTTCCAATTTCACCTTTTACTTCACCTACACTACTTAGATGCTTTAGCTTACTGATCGCGTCAGTAGCATTGGATATCAGCTCTCTTAAAAAAATTTCGTGGTCGCTGTAAAGAAACTTTTTGATTAGTGGAAAGATGTTCTCTACTGCAACATTGATTTTACCATTTGCCATTTTTTTGTTTTTTTATTTATGTTATTAATGTCAAAAAAAATACCAATTCAAAATAAATGACAGATTGACACAATTATTGTTTAATAGTTTTTTAAAAAAGATAAACATTTATTAAATTTGTAGTAAATAATTAATTCGATGAGTCAAAAAGAGAACAAAGAAAAACTATCTATAATTACTTCCTTCATGGATTATACTTTGGAAAATGAACACTATCCAAAGTCCGTGTACAAATTTTGTAAGGATAACAATTTAGATGAGAAGACTTTTTATAAATATTTTGGTTCGTTGGATGCGGTTAAAAGCATGATTTGGGAATCCTTCTATGACAATGTAATGTCGTTATTGGAAAAGGATCAGAATTTTGATGTTTCCAAACCCAAAGACAAACTGTTGTCGTTTTATTTCACCTTTTTTGAGGTATTATTGCTCAACCGTAGTTATGTTTTATTTGCCTTGTCAGGAGAAGAAAAAATCCTAAGCAAGATGGGTCATTTAAGCTCCTTGAGAAAATTGTTTAAGGCGTTCGCCACTGAACTGATCGAAGAAGGAAATAGCGAGAAACCTTCTTACCTGCAACACCCGCCACAGATTTTTTCGGAGGCGGCATGGGTACAATTAGGTTTTCTACTAAAATTTTGGATGGAGGACACTTCTAAAGCATTTGAAAAAACAGATCAGGCCATCGAAAAGTCTGTACAGACTGCCTTTGACGTTTTTGACAATACGCCAGTGTCTACGCTGATTGATTTTGGGAAGTTTTTGTGGAAAGAAAAATTTGTAACCAATTGAAGTCACTTGATTATATTCCAACCAACAAAATCGCTAGAGCGGGAAATTTAGTCACCACAGGCATTAAGCTTGGTGGCAACTACATTAAATATTACGGTGAAAAAGTACTCAATGTTGAGGGCAGTCGTGAGCGATTGGATGAGGAAAATGCCAAAGACATTTATAACTCCCTCAAGACGCTTAAAGGAAGTGCTCTGAAAGTAGCTCAAATGTTGAGCATGGAAAAAAACCTATTGCCAAGAGCCTATGTAGACCAGTTCAGTTTGGCGCAATTTTCTGTGCCTCCTCTTTCTTGGCCTTTGGTAAAAAAATTGATTAGAAAATATCTTGGGGATAACCCCGATTCAGTATTTGATACGTTTGCTGCCCAGTCAAAAAACGCCGCTAGCATTGGACAAGTCCACCAGGCGACAAAGGATGGGAAAAAACTTGCTGTGAAAATTCAATATCCAGGGGTGGCAGACAGTATCAGTTCTGACTTGAGTATTGTCAAACCGATTGCCCTCCGGATGTTCAACCTTAAAGGTCAAGACACAGATAAATATTTTAAAGAGGTTGAAAACAAGCTCCTTGAAGAGACAGATTACACACTAGAGTTGGAACAAAGTCAATGGATTGCAGAACAATGTAAAGACATTCCCTTTCTTAAGTTCCCCACCTATTACCCAGAGTTTTCCGCTGAAAAAATTCTTACAATGGATTGGATGCAAGGGTTGCATGTCTCAGAGTACGTCGCCAAGAGCAATACTGACCATACCACTAATAACCAGTTGGGGCAAACCCTTTGGGATTTTTACATGTATCAGATTCACCATTTAAAAAAAGTTCACGCTGATCCCCATCCTGGAAACTTCCTAATCGATGAAGACCAAAATCTGGTTGCCTTAGACTTTGGCTGCGTTAAGGCAATCCCTGATAATTTTTACTATCCTTATTTTGAATTGGCAGCACTTGATATTGAAAAAAATCAAGACCGATTTCAGGCCATTTTATACGATTTGGAAATTCTGAGAACAGATGACAGTGTAGCCGATGTTGCTTACTTATCTGATTTGTTCGGTCGATTGATTAAGATTTTGACGTTACCTTTTACACAAAAAGAATTTGATTTTGGGGATGAAGTATTTTGGGGAGAAATTAATTCTCTGAGTGAAACTTTATCTTCAGATCAGCAATTGCGAAAAATGAATGGTAATCGAGGGTCTAAACACTTTATCTATATCAACAGGACCTTTTTTGGATTGTACTCTTTATTGTATGACCTAAAGGCTAAAGTGAGTACGGAATCCTATCAGAAATATTTTTGATTGTTCGGCTTTAACTCCCTTGCAACGACCTGTTTTTACTGTTTTTTTTGATAATCTATAAGCCGTACGGCAATCTTTATTAAATTGCATTAAAACCAAATTATAATGTATCAATCTCGAATAGCAGGTTTGGGTATGTATGTTCCAGAGAACGTAGTAACCAACGAAGACTTAACAAAGGTGATGGAAACTTCTCATGATTGGATTGTCGAGCGGACAGGTATCCATGAAAGACGTCATATTGAAAAAGGGGATGGAAATACAACGGCAATAATGGGTGTAAAAGCTGCCAAAACTGCTATTGAACGTGCAGAGATCAATAAAGATGATATTGATCTGATCCTATTCGCTACCCTGAGTCCGGACTATTACTTTCCCGGTTCTGGTGTCTTGGTTCAAGAAGCTTTGGAGATCGAGAATTGTCCTGCAATGGATATTCGCAACCAGTGTTCGGGTTTTATCTATGCTTTATCGACAGCTGATCAATTTATTAAAACAGGAATGTATAATAATATTTTGGTCATCGGTTCAGAAAATCATTCTGGAGGGCTTGAAATGAGCACCCGTGGAAGAGGAGTATCCGTTATTTTCGGTGATGGTGCAGGTGCAGCAATCCTAATTCGATCTGATGATTCGAGCCGAGGAATTCTCTCGACTCATTTACACGCCCAAGGGGAGTTCGCAGAAGAACTTTCATTGATTGGCCCCAGTACCAACCGCTGGGTACCAGA
>CENP01106118.1_pt1 | contig 19475 bp, 16 predicted proteins | sample 361281 | NCBI WGS metagenome assembly CENP01 (sample SAMEA2591122, study PRJEB7988) | marine metagenome | biome: marine biome (ENVO:00000447); feature: deep chlorophyll maximum layer (ENVO:xxxxxxxx); material: saline water (ENVO:00002010), including plankton (ENVO:xxxxxxxx) | depth 70 m | reverse complement strand
TTGTACCAGCATACAAAGATTCTTTAGGTACTGCCCAAATACTGATTCATTTGTGTCTGATGATTGATTTAAAATCTTAAATTAATCCTCCATCAATTAGGGATTGAAATCCATCCTCCATGGTTTCACGCAAGGGACGGAATTTAATTCCAAGCTCTTTCTTTATTTTTGAATTGTCAGCCCTCCACTGAACATCTATATTATTTCTGATAAACTTTCGAGTAAATGACTTGTTTGTCAGGGGGCCGATAATCATAATTAACCATTTAGGAATGGCCTTTTTAGGTAAGGGATACTTATCTCCGTATTTTGGTAATAATTCCATACCCATTTCAAGAAGGTTAGTTTCATGAGCAGCTGTTATATATCTTCCACTTGCATTTTTAGTTATACCAGCTTTGTAGTGTGCCAAGGCAACATCGCGAACATCTACTACTCCAGCTCCCATTCGTGGCGCCCCCATTTTCATTTGTCCATCACCCAACATTTTAAGTACATTTTTACTTTCTGAAGTGGTGTTTTTTGGGTTTAGGGCAGGTCCAAGCACCAAGCAAGGGTTTATTACTATTAAGTCCCACTGCGACTGTTTGTCAGCAATTTCCCATGCTTTTTTTTCAGCTAAGGTTTTAGACAATGAATAAGGTTGATAATCAATGGAAGCTGTGGTATTCCATACCTCTTCTGTCAAGCTTCCTTCCGGTGCATTAATAGTGTCAACAGCGTCGGTATAAATAGCGGCACAACTGCTGGTTACCACCACACGTTTTACAGAAGGGGTTTCCTTAGCGGTATTCAACACATTTGCAGTTCCATTTACAGCTGGCTCAATAAGTTCTTTTTGTGGGTCTTTCACATCGATAGTGAATGGAGAAGCGGTATGATATACTAAACCACAGCCTTCCATGGCTTCTTTGTATGAGTTTGGGGAGAGTAAATCGGTTGCGAAGAATTTAATCGAACCCTTTGCGGCGTTTGCTAATTCTATTAAATGTGCTATTTTTTCTTTTTTATCTGGATTTCTCACTGCGGCGTGCACCGTAAAACCTTCTTCTAACAATTGCTTGACTAACCAGCTGGCTAAATAGCCATTGGCACCTGTTACCAAAACGGGTTTGGATAAATCGATATTACTCATTTTTTTATGTTTTGTAATATTAGAAAAAATTAATCTATTTAAGTCCTAATTACTTTTTTACCTATCCTTTTAAATGGAATTGTTTTGTTCTTTCTCCAGTTGTAGAGAGTAGTGCGACAAAAACCTAATCTTCCACGGAGTTTTTAATCCGAGATTACCAATTCATTAAATTCTCAGGTAGGGGCATTCAATACAATAAGAATTGAAAATATTACATTAATATTGAGTCATGAACAAATTCAGTCTTTTATCTATAACCTTAATTTTTTCCATCACTTCTAGCTTCGCTCAGACGAGTTGGATTAATTATGAATTTACTGTGTCTCCTGATAAACAAGAGGCTTTCGTTGGTGCGTTGAGTACCTTTATGACATCTGAAACAGGAAAAACTTTACCTACGGCTATTCTAACTGAAAACACATTAGGCAATCAGGGAGAATGTACACACCATGTCAGTTTTATTTGTGATAATCCGGACCAGGCAGGTAAATTATTGGACCCAACTAATTGGGGAAATGGCGATTATCAAAAAATGGGTGAAGCCATGACAGAATTAGGTACTTTACCAGGACGTTCATTCAGTGGAATGCCAGTAGTTCAATCTAGTCAAAAACCGAGTAATGGTTTTCAAATGATTTACGCAATGAACGTACCTTTTTCATCACAGATGGATGTTGCAACTGCCTTCGGGGAAGTAGTAAAAAAATTACAACCGTTGTTGGATGAAAACAATATGGAGCTATCATTACACCAACATATCGGAGGTGATGATAGAAATATTACTCACTGGGCTCTTGAAAGTCACAAAGATTACGCTACCATGTTGAAGACACAGCAAAAATTGATGCAGTCTCCCGAATTTAGTGAAATGTTTATGGCGATGGGTGCTGGAAACGTTTCAAACCCATGGACTATCGGTAGAACAATATTAAAGGTTTGGAATGCGCCTACTTCTAAGTAAAAATCGTAACACTATTAATTAGCAAAACTGAAAATCATATTGTCAGGCTTAAAGGGTACCTATTCGGTACCCTTTTTTTGATATGATGTATCTGGATTGGTTGTTTGAAGCTTGACTCTACAGTAATGCGATTTATCAAACTTTTTGATTGATGATTTAGATCAAAGATTTGATAATAGAATCAAAAGGGAGAATTATGCAAGCTTAGAAGTCCACAAATCAAGCATATGAAAGGCTTTGAAGCAATGTGAACAAAATTTTGCGGTCTGGACGGGACTCGAACCCGCGACCCCCTGCGTGACAGGCAGGTATTCTAACCAACTGAACTACCAGACCAAGACCAAATATACTTGGGCGGCAAATATAAAACTTAGCCAATAAAAACGCAGTATTCAAAAACTAAAAAATCTATAAGGCTTATTGAACTGCGAATGACAGTATATTTGCTCTTACCATGGTTTTTTTAGAATTTGAAAAAACTTTAGAAGACTTACAAGAGCAGCTGGAAAAAGCAGAAGAAACGCAAAGTGAAGGTAAGGTGGACATGACGGAAACCATTAACCAACTTAGGTCGACAATAGAAAAAGAAACAAAAAATATCTACAAAAACTTAACTAGGTGGCAAAGGGTTCAACTCTCCCGTCATCCGGAAAGGCCTTATACTTTAGATTACATAAACCACATCATATCTGGTTTCATTGAGCTCCATGGAGATAGACTGGTTAAAGATGACAAAGCCTTGGTGGCTGGTTTTGGAAAAGTAGACAATCAAACGGTTTGTATCATTGGTCATCAAAAAGGAAGGAATACCAAGCAAAGACAAGAAAGAAATTTTGGCATGGCCAATCCAGAAGGTTATAGAAAAGCGCTTAGGATCATGAAATTGGCAGAAAAGTTTGAAGTCCCGATCATTACTCTTATAGATACACCTGGTGCATACCCAGGTATTGAAGCGGAGGAAAGGGGTCAAGGTGAGGCCATAGCAAGAAATTTGATGGAGATGTCTGTACTCAAAGTCCCTATACTTTGCGTGGTAATTGGAGAAGGCGCGTCGGGTGGTGCCTTGGGCATTGGTGTTGGTGATAGAGTTGCCATGTTAGAACACACTTGGTACAGCGTAATTTCTCCTGAATCGTGTAGCTCTATTCTTTGGAGAAATTGGGAACACAAAGAAGAAGCTGCAGAAGCCCTTCAGCTTACGGCTGAAGATATGCTTAAAAACAAGCTTATTGATAGAGTAATTAAAGAACCATTTGGGGGGGCGCACAGAAATCCTGAATTGGCATGCAAAAATGTGAAATCAGAAATTAAAAGATTTATAAGAGACTATAGAGAAATGAACGCGGATGAATTGGTAAAAAATAGGGTCGAAAAATTTGGCCAAATGGGCGTTTACCACGAGGATTAAAAGTCACTTACATAAGAAAAAGATTCGGGCCCTACATTAAAAATTAAATCAAGAACACTCAGCTTTGCTAGATTTTTTCCTGCGAAAACTTTGGGGTAGTCTATTTCATTTTTTTCCCATAAAATTTGTTGACAAGCACCCATAAATTGACTTGTAAACTTCAAATTCAATTCGAGTTGAAGTTGTTTTATGCACCATTCAAGTAAAGACAAATTAAGATCTACAAGATACTTCGGCTTTGATTCAAATATTTTCCACAAATCATCTCTATAAAAAAGAAAAAATGGTGCGGAATTATAACAAGTCTCCAAACTGGTTTTCATTGTTTTTAACCATGCCTGTGCATAATCAATTTCAATGTCAACTGTTTTTAGGTGACTATTTTTTTTAATAGGAATACTGATTCTTTTTTCCCCCTGAGTGGTTAATATAAAAAAACGATTTCGCATCGTTTGCTTGGGATAGGTTTCGTGCACTTCAAGCAAAAAGCTTTCTTTTTGTAAATAAATAAAATAGAAGGGTGGGGGCAACAATAAAAGAGGAACTAACCTTTCCATAAAGCTACATGTATCTTGTCGTCAAGTGTTTGATACAACTTTTCTACACTTTTTTGAAGCTTAGGCAAAACCAGTGTAGGAGCAACTTCCATTAAAGGTTGTAAAACAAATTTTCGGGTATGCATTCGTTTGTGCGGAATACTCAGTTGATCCATTTGTACTGAGGAATTACCAAAAAGCAAAATATCCAGATCTATGGTTCTGGCTGCATTCTTTTGACTTCTTCTTCTCCCCAGTCTATGCTCAATGGCAAAACACATACTTAAAACATCCTTAGGACTTTCCGCCTTTGAAAATGCCAACACTTGATTTAAAAAATCTTCGTGAGTTACCCCGCCCCAAGCATCACTTTGGTAAATAGAAGATGCCAGCTTCGCCTCTCCATAAATTTCGCTAAGAAAATGCCTTGCTTTTAATAAGTAGCCCAACCGATCACCCATATTAGAGCCAAGTGAAATAAACATCAAATCTTCAATTTGCATAAATTATATTCGCAAGGTATGCAGGATATTTTGGAATATTGGCCTTTGGTATTTGCTTTTATAGCGTACTTGCTGAGAGCTAGGAAAAATAGAAAAGGAAAGCCTGCTCCGAAGTCCAGAAAAGGAAAAATGGAAAGAAGCCCAAAGCAAAGCAAACCTCGGGAAGATCCATTTAAGAAAATTTTGGATGATTTTTTTGAATTGCCTGAAGAGAAACCTAAGCAAAAGGATGTTTCGGTTACCAAAGAGAAGGAACAAACAGTTGCAGAAAAAATTGAAAGTATTAAAAATGCGTCCCAACCAGAAGTAAAAAAAGCAACTGAGATTAATTCTCCAGAAATTGAAGTAATTGAGAAATCTGAAGAAAACCTTTTTGATCTTCGCCAGGCCATTATTAATGAGGCTATACTCAACAGGCCTAAATAAACTCACTTTTTAAAAACCCAAAATTTTTGTCCCAAAAAGTTTAATACGCTTGAGGCAATAGTGGCGACTAAAAAGGCACTTATTTTATCAATTTTCAGGGCAAAAAGTTCCAAATTTTCCCCCGTTGCTTTTTGCAGATTAGCAAGCAAAGCGTAATCCGGGAGTCTTTGCAAAGCCCAGGCATTGCTCAATACATTAAGCAACATGGAGAAACCATACAGCACAAAAAAAGGAACTATACGGGTATTGTCTTTTTCGGGTTGGCGCCATGTCCAAAATTTATTGAGATTGTAAGTAACGATTGTGCCCATCACAAAACCAATAGCTTTTGCAACATTTTGTTGAACATAAGGACTTGTCGTATAATAAAATATCAAATCAACGAGCACAGCAGTTGCCCCGGATAAAATAAACTTAGATATTTCTTTGGTCGCCTTATACACTTAATAATTCAAAATTAATTGATTGTCTGTGATTTGTGCATTTTGACCAAGAAATAAAGCACCATTTGGATTGCTGTGCCCGCAGGGAACACCATAGACTCTAGGGTATGAAAATCTTTTAAGTTTCGATTCAAAAATGCTCTGGATATCATGCCCAAAAGGTACTTTGTTGTCTTGCATATCTTCCATACTGCCAATGAGCAATCCAGACAATGAATTGAAGACACCATAGTTGTATAAAGTTTGAACCATACGGTCAATATGGTATAAATACTCACCAATATCTTCCAAAAACAAGATTTTATTTTTAAAGAAATCTTTTGTCAGGCCCCCAAGCATACTGTATAAAATAGAAAGATTACCACCTACCAAAATACCTTCTTCATTGGCTTTGTTTTGATAAATTGCTGTAGTTAAATCCAAAACCCCATGGCCATATTGCATCAAATCGAGCGTATTGTGGAAATCTGTAATAAAATTTTGCCTGTCAGAAATATGAATAGGCATGGTTGCGTGAAGCGTTGGGAATTGTAAATTATTTAAGTGGATATGAAAAACACAAAAGTCGCTGTATCCAACCATCCATTTTGGCTTATTGAATAAGGTAGAAAAATTTAGATGAGGAAGAACCCTAATGGCGCCGTAACCCCCTCGGATGGCCCAAATGGCCTTTGCCGTAGGATGATTGATGGCCCATTGCATGTCCTCTATTCTTTCGTTGTCGGACCCTGCAAATTGATTTTCTCTCGAAAATAAATTGGGTGATAGTATCGTTTTGAAACCCTTAGAATCGAGAAGTTCTGTAAATTTTTCAATCCATTCTTCCTCTACATATCTAGAAGGTGAAACAAGAACCATTTCATCGCCCTTCTGAATTTTTGGCAAATGGTACATTTAGAAACGAAATAAACTAAATTTTGGTTGAAAACACTATAAAAAGAGCTCCTTTCACTTCTATTTTCGCACAAGTATGAATTTTCAGTTTTCCGAAGAACACTTGGCCGTGCAGCAAGCTGCTCGAGATTTTGCCCAAACCGAGCTTTTACCTGGAGTAATTGACAGAGATATTCACGAGAAGTTCCCATTAGAACAGGTCCGAAAACTTGGCGAACTCGGATTTATGGGTATGATGGTAGACCCCAATTACAATGGTGGAGGTATGGACACCATCTCATATGTTCTTGCTATGGAAGAGCTTTCGAAAATAGATGCATCTACCTCGGTTGTAGTTTCTGTAAACAACTCTTTGGTGTGTTATGGTTTAAACGAATTTGGTTCAGATTTTCAGAAGGAAACTTACTTAAAACCTTTGGCCGCAGGGAGTATACATGGTGCTTTTTGTTTGTCTGAGCCAGAAGCAGGTTCCGATGCTACTTCACAGAAAACAACCGCAATAGATATGGGAGATCACTACCTTCTAAATGGAACGAAAAACTGGATAACCAATGGGAATTCTGCGGATACCTACTTGGTTATGGCTCAAACTGATCCTGAGAAAGGTCACAAAGGAATCAATTGCTTAATTGTTACCAAGGATATGGATGGATTTCAAGTTGGGAAAAAAGAAGATAAAATGGGGATAAGGGGATCAGATACACACTCCATCATGTTTACAGATGTCAAGGTGCCTAAAGAAAATAGGATTGGAGAGGATGGATTTGGATTTAAGTTTGCTATGAAAACATTGAGTGGTGGACGAATAGGAATAGCTGCGCAAGCACTTGGTATTGCTAGTGGTGCGCTAGAGCTTGCTACCCAGTATGCCAAAGAAAGAAAAGCATTTGGAACAGAAATAAAAAACCATCAAGCTATACAATTTAAATTGGCTGACATGGCAACACAAGTTGAGGCCGCAAGATTACTGACTTTAAAGGCTGCCGCGCTAAAAGATTCAGGTGAAAATTATGATCTGGCTAGCAGTAAGGCTAAATTGTATGCGTCCGAAATTGCACAATCGGTTACTTCAGAGGCTGTTCAAATTCATGGTGGTTACGGCTATGTTCGTGAATACCACGTTGAAAGGATGATGCGAGATGCAAAAATCACACAGATCTATGAAGGAACTTCGGAGGTTCAAAAGATCGTAATTTCAAGAAGTTTATTGAAAAGTTAATTTAAATGATTAAATCCCTGAGCTTTTAAAGCAAAAGAACTTCCTCCTTTAGAAATCATTTGGCAACTCTCATTTTTACTTGTAGCATGTCCGATAATACTTATATCCATATGATTTTTGATTTTATCGAAGTCTTTTTGTGCAATGGTAAAAAGAAGCTCATAATCCTCTCCACCATTTAATGCTGAGGTAGCAGGACCTATATTAAAGTCGATGGCTTGCTGATAGGTAACCTGATCTATGGGTATTTTTTCTTCATAAATGGTAAATCCTACTTGGCTGGCTTCACTTAAATGCAAAATTTCACTGGAGAGTCCATCTGAAATATCAATCATAGCAGTTGGCATGACATCTAAAGATTTAAAAACATCCAATATATCTATTCGGGCTTCCGGGCGAAGTTGTCTCTGGAGAATATAATCTTTGCCACTAAAATCTGGTTGTACAGACGGATTTTCAGACCATATTCGTTTTTCTCTTTCCAATACCTGTAAGCCCATATAAGCACCGCCCAAATCACCTGATACGCACAATAGATCATTTTCATTCGCTCCAGCTCGATAAACGACTTTACTTTTTTCGCCAATTCCTGAAATGCCCAAACTGATAACCATGCCTTTGGAAATGGTGGAGGTATCACCACCTACAATTTCTACTTCATATTTTTTGCATGCCTTTAGAATTCCGTCGTATAATTCATTTACTGCATCTAACGTGAACTTGCTTGAAAAGGAAAGAGAAACATGGAGGTAATTGGGTTTTAAATTCATAGCTAAAATATCGCTCACATTGGCGACAACCGACTTATAACCAACATGCTGTATGGGCGCATAACTAAGATCAAAGTGGGTATTTTCTACTAGCATATCAGTAGATTGTACCAACACAAGACCCTTATCTAGTTCTATAACCGATGCATCATCTCCTATACCTTTAAGTATACGCTCATTACTTGTTGAAATTTTTGATTGCAAATGCTTAATCAGCCCGAATTCTCCCAAATTACCAATTTCTCCTTTGTCTTTATTTTCAAACATGTATAAATTGCAAAACTATCCCTTTTTCTATGAAGATGCTGAAATCCTTGTTAGACACTATTTATCCGAGGTTTTGTTTGTTATGCGAAGATTATTTGCTCCAAAATGAAAATATTTTTTGTTCAACTTGCCAAAATAACATAAAGGGTAACGGAGCATCTGTTGTTTGGAACCTCTACCAGAAGGATTGTTTTCTAAATAAATATGCTTTGTTTCCATTTAATGAAGGCTCAAAAGCACAAAAGTTGGTACATGCAATAAAGTATGAGGGAAATATCGTTTTAGCTGGCGATCTTGGCTTAAAACTCGGTGAAAAAATAAATGAAGAGATACAGCTAATTATTCCTGTACCCTTGCATCGGAAAAAAAGAAGAAGAAGGGGGTTTAATCAGTCTGAAGAAATTGCAAAAGGTATTTCAGAAGTTTTACAGTGCCCAGTTATTGTAGATCAGCTTATTCGGAAAAAGCATTCTACAACGCAAACTAAAATGAATAGAAAAGATCGTTATCAAAATATTGAAGGTGTTTTTGTGCTTAAAAACGAAGAATTATTTATTGGGAAAAGCCTTCTTTTGGTTGATGATGTATTTACTACGGGTGCAACGAGTTACGCATGTGCGGAAATTTTACAAAAAGCAAATCCAAAAAGTATTTCTTTGGCGGTTATTGGTAAAGCGGAATAAAAAAGGGCGACCATCTGGTCGCCCTTTTTTAATAGAATATAAAATTTAAAGATACTAGTTGTTGATCATGATTCTTTTGCTAGTAGACTGTCCCTTAAAGGAAGCCTTAATCATGTACACTCCAGAAGCAAGGTGTCTTAAATCAATTTGTTTATCGCCTAAAACTTTCGTGCTTAAAACATTTGCACCATTTATGTCAATAACTTGTACATCTACGTCTTCATTATCTAACCCTGTAGTGATATTTACGATACCATTTGAAGGATTTGGATAAACATTGATCATATTTTCCAAAGCAACTTCATCAACGCCTATGTATTGGCAGTTGGTGAACTCTTCACAAACTTGGATGAAAAGTGTGAATTCATTTGAACGGTTTCCAGAATTATCTTTTGTAACAAAAGTAGTGTGATACAAACCTGGTACATCAGTATTTAGGTCATGAGATAATATTTCTGCATTTGCTTTCAAATCAGTTGGGCCGTCATAATTGTCTTCGAAGATTACTCTTTCGATTGCGTCAAACTTAGAGTACATAGCAACTTTGATTAAGCTACCAAATCTACCTCTGATTCTTGGGCTTTGAACATCTACAACTTTAACTGTTCTCACTTTTGATGATTTGTTTCCAGACCCGTCAATAGCAGTGTAAGTATCTTGGTAGGTACCTAGCTGATATGGATTTACGTTTGACTGAAGTGTTACAGAAATTTCAGACTGATTATAAAGGTTGTCAATCGCAGAAGCCTGTATTGGGTTGTAATCGCTAAATACTGGGTGAAGAATTGTATCTAGAGAGTTTAGACTTATAACTGGAGCAATGAAATCTTCAATAACATATTTGATCTGCTGAGTTGTTTCGTTTCCACTCTGGTCAGTGACGGTATAATCAATAATTGCGAAACCAGGTAAACGTGTATCTACAATTGCTTCTGGACCAATACCAGGCTTAGCAACTTGCGTCCAAGTTCTATCTATAAAGCACTCTGTACCTGGGTCTGAAGAAGTTGTTCTGTCCACAAATACAGACTGTAGTTGGACGTTAACAATCCACTGACTTGGATTTGTTTTGTCAGCTTCATCATTTTCAATCATAGGCGCCTTGGTATCTACAACATTTACAGTTCTAGTTGCTTGGTCAGCATTGCCTTGTGCGTCTTGTACGTAGTAATTCAAGGTATATGCGCCTAACTTCGATGTATTTACTTCGCCTGATACAACGACAGCTGTAGTAAGATTTCCTTCTTTGGCATCATTTGCAGAGTATCCTGGCTCGGTATAATCATTACAAATTTCTAAATCAATGCTTGAAGCACCATTTAATGTAAGTGCAGGTGGCGTTTGGTCTTTAACTACGTACACAACACGGGTTAAAGGTTGTGCGGTATTTCCTGAAGCATCCTCAACAGTGTAGTTTACAAAATAAATACCTGTTAATGATGAATCAACATCACTGTTTATGTCAATCCTGTTGGATATATCCCCTTCTATGGGATCTTTAGCAACTGCGCCATATTCTATGTAAGAGGCGCCTTGCTCAATGTAGAGTGTATCGTCATTATTTAATGTAAGTACAGGTGATGCATTGTCATTAGCTAGAACAATTGCATAATCTTCAAATTCACCAATTCTATTTGCTTTTGCGTTGCTGTTTGCACCGCAAGGTTTATTTGGATCAGTATTGTATGAAGTACCTATTCTCATAATTGTTTGGCCTTCAAAAGCATCTTTTAGATCAGGAACTGTAAAACCTTTAGAAAAGGAAGTGGTTGTAGCAGTTGTTTCATATCCAATCAATTCTTCTCCCGCATCGTCAAAATCACCGTCGATATTGAAATCAATCCATACCTTTCTATTAAGAGGATTGTTTGTAGAACTTCTGTCGATGGATACTGTATAGTCAACACCAAAATTTAATGTAGGTGCATCTATTTTGCCCTCGAAGTTGTCATATGTTGTAGCGGCGTTTGTTTCTACATTTTCGAGAAGTACGTTGTTGCTATTGTCTGTCAAGCTTACTTTTGATATGCCCACATCGCTGTTGGAACCAACAGAAACTAGAGGTGTGCAGTATTCAACGACAACTATATATTTATCTTTTACAGCAGTTTTTTCTGTATTTGCTGTATCTGTGTAATTGAATGATGTAAGTGAAACAGTGTATTTACCTGGAGCAGAAAATTCAACTTCCACCTCAGAATTATTATTTTTAGCGGAAACATCTGTGATAGATTTAACGCCATTTGTTGGGAATATACCCCAGCTGAAGTTGGTACCTTTACAGTAAGAAGCAGAAAGGGTTACAATATCAGTTTGTTTTGGACGTCTATTGTCTGCAACAAAATCTAAGGTTTCATCCGCAGCTTGCGCGTTTGGTGCGGTAACAGTATACGTCTTACATATCTTATTGCTTCCTTGACAAGTTGTAGCTTCGAGGCATACGTTGTACGTGGCGTTTGTTAAAAATTTCTGAGGAAGGTCGTTTGTTATTCCTGCTAGATTTCCATCTATGGTCCATTCATAATCCACTTTCCCTTTTACGTTTTGAGAAGTGTTTTTGAAAACATAGTCCACTGCCGTATATAAAGTGTTGCAGGCTTCTTCTACTAAAAAGTCTGGTTTTGGTGGAGTTTTTGGTCCAATTTCGGAATACCAATGTGCGTTGAAGCCCCACTGATTACCGGTTCCATTTGTTTCAAAAGTCATATATATGGCACCAGAGTTTGCTGTCAAAGTATCTCTACTTATCGTTGCAGGACCGGAATATGAGGCCAACAAATTTCCTTGATTATTTTCTCCATCATATATAGTTAATAAATCACCAGCATCATTTAAACGGACAGAATCCATAACCATGGTAATACTTTCAGCTCCGCAAGGCACGATTAAGGCCTCGGTAGTATTTGGCAATCCGTTCGAATAGTTTCCGTTGATCCCACCGTTGTCTGTAATGGTACCGCTCAAGCACTCAATAATTTGGTTATTGGTTTGGGCGCCAATGGCAAAATCGCAAGATTCAGTGACTTCAAAATAAGCCGGTTTACATTTTGGATTAGAAGAACCTATATCATTTGCTGAAGTCAGGCATACAGTGTAAACACCTACTGGTAAAGCGGTAAAATAATTACCTGTGTTGATGATTGGGTTTTTGTTTATTTGATCATTCCCACCGGCTAAATTAGGGTAACCAATTTGAGCCAATTGCCCCCAAGTATTGAAGTCAAAAGTATCTTTTTTGGCTTCATCAATGAACCTCCATTCCCAATAGTAAGCGCCATTATCAGATAGATCTGTTAATTGTACCTGACGGAAAAGTTCTTCTTTGTTTTTTGAAATAATGAAATCCGCATTAGGCACAACTGTTGGAGCTTTGATAAAAATGGTCTTGACGATAGAGTCACTACCTGCACAATTGGTTGATTTCAGTCGAATTGATTTTTTACCACCAGACGTAAAGACGGTGCTAAAATTGGTCGATGTTCCATCAACAACGCCATCATTTGCAGTATCCCAAGCATGAGAAATATAACCAGTTTGATTGGTATTTAGGAAATTTACTCGTGCCTTAACAAAAGCTGTGTCTGGAAGAGAAAAATTGGCTGATACGGAAGAAGGTGTAGTAAAATTTACTAAAAAATCCTCTGTTTCACCGTAATACATTGCATTGGTATGATAATTACTATTTATGTTCCAATATCTATAAGTCGATCTTACACGAATTCTTGCGCTTCCCGAATACCCACAAGGAACAGTAAAAGTTCGGCTCGCATACGAACCAGGCTCTTGCTCATTTCGTCCTTCTGGTAGCGTCCAATTGTTCGGTGTGATGAATTCACCTCCATCAATAAAGTCACCATCTCCATTAAAATCTATCCAAACGCCCCCACGAGAAGATCCATAACCTCCATTGCCCGTGTTGGTAGCATTTACCCTAATGGTGTATGAAGAACCTCCTGCTAAATTGATCGCATTATTTGGATTGATAAAAGTTTGTGATTGACCTGCATTGGCAAAGCCAGTCTGATTGTTGTTACATCCGTCAACCTTTGAATAGATACTATTCCCGGATGCGTCTACAATTTCAACTCTTGCAATCGCTGAGTAATAAGCTCGGTTTTGATATCTACAACCATAGTAATGCGTGGTAGTTGAATAAGTTTGACCAATAGAGGATAGCGGAATTAATAATCCGAAAACTATCAATGCTTGGTGAAAAAATGTTTTTGTAAATGTTTTTCTCATAAGACTAAGATTTTATTAACAATTTGTGAAATTCGAATAAAATTAAAAAATTGTTCAATTCCTATTTTTCACAACAATTATTTAATATTTAACAAGAATTTTATGAAAAATTCGTTTGAGCAAGCTTACAAAAAGTTAAATAAAAAACAAAAAAAAGCGGTAGATACCATCGATGGGCCTGTTTTAGTTATTGCTGGCCCTGGAACTGGTAAAACGCAAATATTGGCAACACGGATTGCAAAAATCTTGTTGGAAACAGACATTCAAGCATCCAATATATTGGCGCTTACGTACACCAACGCTGCTGTAGTTGCCATGCAAGAAAGGTTGAAAAAATTCATTGGAGCCGAAGCTTATAAATTGTCAATTTTCACCTTCCACAGCTTTGGCACCAAAATTCTACAAGAAAATGAACATCTAATGAGGGAAAGAAATCTTCAGCCTATAAGTGAGTTAGAGAAAGTACAATTAGGCAACTATATAATAGACCAACTTGCTCCTAACAATGTGCTTAGAAGATTGTCTGGTGATATGTACTATGACAGAGAGCACATATTTAGCGTAATTGATTTTATGAAAAAGGAGAAATGGGTGCCAGACAAAATACTTAAGACTGTCGAAAATGGCATAAGGGAAATTCATGACGATCAAGGCAACGATTTTCATTATAAAAGGAAAAGTAAGGAATTTGAAGCGGGCGACTTAAAGCCCAATAAGTGGAAACCTTTTATCCAAAATATGGAAAAATTAAAAGCCGCTATTCAACTTTTTGACCCACTGCAGGAAAAACTCCGCGAGAAAAAGTTGTTCGATTATCCAGATATGTTGCTTAAAAGTATTGAGCTCTTGCAAAAAAATCCAGATATACTAGCCAACTATCAGGAACAGTACCAATACATATTGGTAGACGAATTTCAAGACACAAGTGGGGCACAAAGTGAACTACTCTACCTACTTGCATCCTATTGGAAAAATAACCCCAATCTTTTTGTAGTTGGTGACGACGACCAATCTATTTACAAGTTTCAGGGGGCCAACATAGAAAATGTCAAAAATTTTTATGATAGGTACCAACCAAATTTGACCAAAATATTTTTGAAACAAAATTACCGCAGTACCCAAAACGTTCTTGATGCATCCAAAATATTGATTGACCATAACCACGAACGACTCAATAAATATTTAGGTATTGAAAAAATACTTCAAAGCAATAATCCCAAACAAAATCAAAAAGTTCAAATTTCGAGCTATTCAAATCCATATTACGAGGCGCTTGATACCGTAAAGAAAATAAAGGGACTTATTTCAAATGGTACCAAGCCAGAAGAAATAGCGGTCATCTATGCAAAACATAAGTTTGGGAATCATATAGAAATTGCCCTTCAAAATGAAAACATTCCACTTCAAAAGGCAAAAAAGTCTAATGCGCTTGTAAATAACTGGGTAAGTAAATGGTTGAAAATATTGCGCTACATCGATATGGAGATAAACCGACCTTTCAGTGCAGACCATTTGCTTTTTGAAATTTTGCACTACCCTCAATTTGGTATTTCACCTTTAAGTTTGGCACAGCTGGGTTTTTATTTCAAACAAAATCCAACAGCAAAGATTTGGAGACAAGACATTCAAAACGTAGAAGCGGGGAATGACATGCTTAAAGAAACCAAAATTTCCAAAGAACAACGGGCCAAAATCAAAAGTACAGTGGCTGACTTGGAGTATTTAATGGGCAAATACTTTCAAGTAAGTCCAATAGAGTTGGCGGAGCTTGCGCTCAAAAAACTTAATTTTCTTCAAATCGCCCTGCAAGGTGAATCAAGAAAAGAAAATTTGGAATGTATAAACGCATTCTTTAAATTTATTCAGTTTGAAGCCAAGAAAAAAACCATTACAGCTCTTTCAGAAATTATTACAAACATTGATTTGATGCTTGAAAACAAAATTTCATTAGCTGTGGAAATATTTCAAGGAAGCACTAAAGGAGTAAATATGTTGAGTGCCCATGGTTCTAAAGGTTTAGAGTTTGAGCATGTTTTTATCATAAATGCAAGTTCACAATGGGAGAAAAAATCGCCTTACGATGGTTTACCTTATCAAATGGCTAAAGTTTTACCCAATATGGATATTCTTGATGGAAATATTGAGGAAAAAAGACGATTGTTTTTTGTGGCAATGACAAGAGCAAAATTTGGTTTGCACATTAGCTATCCAAAAACAAATGATGGCAAAGGGATGGTTCCGAGCCAATTTGTAGCAGAGTTAGAAAATACAGACTTTGTTGAGTTACATAATCAACAAAACAATGAATATCAAATGGAGGATTTGGTGCAACTTATCTTTAAAGAAAAAGATTTAATAATGGAGAATTTGCTTAATAAAGAAATGATTCAAAAATCTTTAGAGGGGTATAAATTAAGTGTTACCCATTTGAATACATTTTTAAAATGTCCGCGCACATTTTACTACCAACATGTACTCAGAATTCCACAAGCAAAAAATCAGTATATGGCATTTGGAACGGCAATGCACTTCGCCCTAGACAGCAGTTTTAAAGCAATGTTGGCTCATCCTAAAAAAGAAATGCCCACTGTAGATTTTGCCATTCAACAATACAACTTTAGTATAAAAAACCAGGGGGATAGTCTTAATGAAAAAATTTTAGCGTCACTTCTCCTCAGAGGAGAAGAGCAGCTGAAAGCTTTATTTACCCGGCGGAAAGCACAATGGGAAATGAATACTAATTTTAGTACGGAGAAAAAAATTGAGGGAGTTGTGGTAAGGGGGGTTCCGATTAAAGGTCAACTAGATAAATTAATTTTTTCTCAAAACATGGTAGATGTCGTTGACTTTAAAACAGGTAAATATTCCAACAAGAAAAAAAGTATTGCCCCACCACAGAAAGAGGCACTCCCTTCGGAGGGAGAAAAATATTATGGAGGAGATTATTGGCGACAAGTGGTTTTTTATAAAATATTGGTGGATAGCTCTTCAAGTATTCAACACACATTTCAAAGAGGTATTATTTCATATGTACAAGAGGAAAAAGGAAAATTTCACGAAATAGTAATGGAACCAAGTCAAGAAGAGGTAGAAATTGTTTCTACGCAAATTGAAGAAAGCTACGCTGCGATAAAAAATGGTGAATTCAATAAAAGTTGTGCAGAGGAAAAATGTTATTGGTGTAATTTTCAAAAACAGCTTGCAATGAACAAAATAGATATTGATATGTAACTTTGTAAAAGTATGAGTATAGGAGAAGTCACAATGGTTTATACGGAGTCAACACCCAACCCCGAAAGTATGAAATTTGTAGTCAACAAAATGGTTCTACCCAATGATTCAATTGATTTTAGAAAGAAGGAATTGGTAAAGGACGCCCCAATAGCAGAAGCTTTGTTTGATTATGACTTTGTAAATGGCGTTTTTGTCATGAACAACTTTGTAACAGTTACAAAAAAGCCTGATTATCAGTGGTTTGATATTATACCACAACTTAAAAAGTTCATCAAAGAATACATAGAGGCAGACAAGCCAATAAAGTTAAATACTGCAAGTCTTTCAGAGGAAGAGGAAAGTGAAGTGATTACTAAAATCAAAAAACTTTTGCACGATCATGTAAAGCCAGCAGTAGAGATGGATGGAGGTGCAATTGATTTCAAAAGTTTTGAAAACGGAATTGTAACAGTACTAATGAAAGGAGCCTGTAGTGGTTGCCCTTCATCAACCATGACTTTAAAGGCGGGAATTGAAAATCTGCTCAAAAGAATGGTTCCTGAGGTAGAGGCCGTAGAGTCTGAAGCGGTATAGAAACTATTTGAAAAATAGAAACAATTCATTTTATTTGTGGCATGAGAAAAATTATTACCATCCTTTTTTTGGCTTTGTCATTTGTTTCCTATGCTCAAATAAAATTTGCAAAAACTGAAATTTCTGTCGAAGGATACTGCACAAGCCCAGAGTTGGTTACCTACGTTACCATTGTAAATAGTTCTCAAGATAAGTCTTTTAGCTGGCAAAGAGTCAAGAATGAAAGAACAGAAGGTTGGGAAACGGCAGTTTGCGACATAAATTTATGTTATGGTGTTGAAACAAACGAAGCCAATTTTGATTTTAACCCAAACGACTCTTTTACCTTTAGATTCTATTTTTATCCTTCAGAAATCAAAGGTGAAGGCGAAGCAGAGGTTGTAGTTTATGCTAGAGAAAATACAAGCAACCGCGATACAATTAAAATTAGCGGTTCTTGTTGGGGCGCGTCATTACAGGATGTTTCTCAAAGCTTCTCAGTATATCCCAACCCTTCAAAAAACAATATCTACCTAAAGGGGGCCAATACAGATAATATAACATATTCCATTTATGATTTGCTTGGCAACATTGTGCGAGAAGGAAAGATTCAATCAAATCAACACATTGATATTCGAAACCTACATGTAGGCATGTATCTCATCAAATTTGATGTAGCATCTAAAACGATTACAAAAGTTTTTCGAAAAAACTAAAACCTAAATTTCATGCCCAAAACCAGGTTTTTGTTGGTGGTTTTGTTGACTGTAAATGGCCTTTGATTTGCTGTTGAGTAAGGACTATAAGCGTCTCGGACAATTTGATACAAATAAGCTATTTCAATGCTAGTCCTTCGGTCCTTTAGGCCAACCCCAATAGTAAAATTATCTGTGCCTTCAGTAGTTGAATTGGTCTTTTTGTTTGGGCTTTGCAATCGCCCATAACCACCTCTTAGTTGAATTTTGTTTAATACATACTCACCGCCAAATCTAACATTCACTGTTGATCTGAAGTTATTTGTTAAAAAATCGTTAACGGCATCTAGATTTTGGTCTGAGCTCGAAAAGCTCATGGTGCTATAATCTATCATTTCTATATCGGCCGATAGAAAACCTTTTTTATCAAACAGGTACGCAAAACTTAAGGTAGTTTTAGCCGGTGTAGTCAATCGGTAATTATTGGAAAAATCTTTCGTAAAATAATTTCTAGCAGATTGCATAAAGTATTGCACATTCAGTCGATCAGAAAAATTTTCATTTATGGTCATAAACTTAGGTGTTTGAAGTGATAGACCTGCGCGCACATTTTCAAAAGGTAGTACAATTAAACCAAGATTAAGTCCAAAACCAGCAGCTTGGTAAGAAAATGACCGCCTAAAATCAAATAAATCCCACGTGTTTTGACTTTTTAGATCAAAATCGTTCAATTCTGTAAATTGATTGGTTTCATCAAAATTTGAGGTAAACAAACCCAAGCCAGCACCAAATAAAATTTGATTGTCGAAGTTGCCTGAAAAACTGATGTTGAACTGACTGTTTTTGCCACTTTGATTTAAGGTGTTTCTTTGTTCTAAGCGCCTATAATTTGGGTCTATTGTACCAATATAACCGCCTTCGCCACTAGGGTGGGGATCAATTAGATAAGCAAACCAAAACATATCTGCATATTCATCAAAACCATTTTGTAATCCATTTAAAGAATCACCTGTTGCAATACCAATCACATTGGCCAATTCCGCTACTGCTTCCGTATATGAGGATTCGTTATTTATCCCTTCGTAGCGTATTTTTCGTTGAAAATTGTTGTTTTGGTTGTAACTAAGTCCTAAGTTAAAATTTTGCCATCCTGTTTTTCTTCTTTTTTTCTGTGAAAACACCATCGATAGGTTAGATAAATATAAGTCAGATGAGTTGTCTACTTTAGAATTATTAAAATACGTTGAAGTATTTTTTTGACTCTTATAGCCTAATGAAAATGAATATTCACTTTTTTTAAATTGAGCCAAGCCTGCAGGGTTTATTTGTGCAGAAGCAATGTCCGCTCCCAGCGCTCCAAAGGCATCTCCAGCACCCATGGCTCTTGGCGATCCGCTCCAGGAAGGTTGACTAAGTTGATAGCCGATCAATTCAGTTTGCGCACTTGAAAAAAAGAAAAGAAAGACATGTAAAAGTCCTATAGCGTGTTTTTTCATCTAGTTTTTTT
>CENP01238969.1_pt1 | contig 19505 bp, 19 predicted proteins | sample 361281 | NCBI WGS metagenome assembly CENP01 (sample SAMEA2591122, study PRJEB7988) | marine metagenome | biome: marine biome (ENVO:00000447); feature: deep chlorophyll maximum layer (ENVO:xxxxxxxx); material: saline water (ENVO:00002010), including plankton (ENVO:xxxxxxxx) | depth 70 m | reverse complement strand
GGTACCAGGCCGTTGTAGGAATTCACAGTTGAACAGGCGATAGCGGTTATCGCACCGCCATGTTTGAGTATTCCACCAAGCGCGTGGAATACCTGGTCGCTCCAGTTACCGTTTTCTCCTTCATAGATATTTACGCCTGGAGCGCTCAGAGTCTGCATGGAAGTATTCATGTGCGCCCCTGAACGCCAGTCACCGATCGTCGGTTTGGGCATGTATGTGATGAACATACCGTGTTTTTTGGCCACTTCTTTGAGCAATACCCGGAGGAACACCATCCTGTCCGCCATGTTCAGGACATCGGTATAGTGAAAGTCGAGTTCAAACTGGGAATAAGCGCCTTCTGCCACAACGTCATGCAGGTTCCAGCCCATCTCCTCCAGGATATCAATCAGTTCACCCAGAAATCCCATAGAGTCGAGCGAATATTCCACGTCATAGCCAAAGGCCTGGCGACGGGGGCGAACCCCGTCAACAGGGTCATTATCGAATGCCTTGACCGGCAGCCCGTTGCTATCCCATTTCATCGCAATGAATTCCGGTTCCACGCCGGCAAACATCGCGTAGTCGTGTTGACCCGCCTCACTGATGGCGCGCTTTAATGCATGGCGCGGGCACAGGTTGTAGGGTTTGTCCTCCCACCAAAGATCGGAAAAGACCCAGGCAATGGTTTTATCCCAAGGACAGATCACCAGGCTGTCGAGATCCGGCAGCGGAATCTGGTCGGAGTCAGCGGGACCGAGTTCTGGAACGAATGAGATGGAGTGGACTGCAAACTGCGGTCCCTTGCCCATGCACAAAAGTTCAAAGTCGCTAATGGGCACCGGCTTGGTTTTGGGAATGCCCAGCATGTCGATCCAGCAGGAGAAGATATATTTGACTCCTGAGGATTCAAGTCGCGCCTTCTCTTCCTGAACCCGCTGCCGATCGGGCAATGCCTCCGCGAGGCTCTCTACGTAGCCGTTACTCATGTTGTCTCCTCCTGATAATTATTATTACGCGCCTCTAGACACCTCGACACCTCGGGCCTGCACGAACCGCGACGTCTTGCTGCTTAAGCAGTCTCTCCCCGATTTTAAACACTATTGCGGCTGAGAAGCCTAGAGCCAGTCGACTTAGCCCAACGCACCGCCGGCCATGGTCTGCGCTTGGGCAGGGTGATTCAGACGGGCCGCAAGCGTTCGAATGGTGTTTTGGAATTCATCCCTGTTGACTGAGCATTGTTGCAGATGCCGCTCGCCCTTCGCAGGGTTGAATTCGGTTCTTCCGTGCAGCACCCGCTGATTATCAAATATATGCAGATCACCAGAGACCATGGGATAGATCACCTTCAACTCATCGTCGTTGACGATGTTCCAGAACGCTTTGATCGCCTGGTAGGTCACCTCCACGACATCGTCCGGCAGGTCCTGCGGTGGGAGAGTCCGGTCGGTAAACCGGATGCCTTCAACATCTCCATCAATATCGAGAGAGATAATCCTTCGGTGCGACTGCATGTCTTCTTCCGGCAGGGCTCTTCTTTGAAAAAAGATCGGGACCGTGGTGAGCGTGTCGAATAGCGCAGGAGCATGAGTCCGAAGCCGCTCTGCTGCATGAAAGCCATCTACCAGGATGCTGGCACCGCCACCGTCGGTCGAGGCCTTGAGACAATGAAAGCAGGTGATTCCCGGTGCGGCGTGTCGATAGCTCTCATCTGTGTGAGGCCCAAGATACTTGCCCGTATTCGAACCCAGTGCCATATGGGCATCGCTTTTGACATCAAATACTTCACCATAATTGTTCCGATGCACAACGCCGAAGCATTGAGCCACATCTGCAACGGTGCCTGGATGAATCGGCACATCTTTAATTCTGACAATCCCAAAGTCTCTGATGGATAACCCGATCTGGAGGAGAGACGCTGGATCATGCAGATCCGCATATGGATAACAGGGGATGGGATGGTTGTTATCCTGAGGCCAGAAGATCGGCACAGGTTTCCTGTCTTGACGACTGTCCCTGCCGTACTGCATGGAAGCCAAGGCTGGGATAGGGTGGAGCGTTTTTAGTTCCTGATCTCCCCACTCGATTTCGAGACACTCTCCCTTGATGGAGCACCTGTTGATAACCAATGAAGTCGGATCATCCGGAATCAGGTCGATCTTGATGCTTGTGTCATTCGGCAGACCCTCCGGGCATCGTGCATGGTGCCTCAGCCAGACATAGTGAAACTCGGCTGACTGATTGTTGGGCCAAAGCAGGCGTATCTTGCGGTTTGACGCATCGATTTTGACTGCGACATCATCAGCGGAATGCTTTACCGCCATCTTGATTTACCCGGTAGAAGTAACATCGTTTAGAAAGTGCAGAACCGCCTGGTTGAAGGCTTGGGGTTGTTCGATGTTGATGAGATGACCTGAGTGGGCGATCTCAAGGAACCGGCTCTCAGGCGTTCGGTCTGCCATCTTCCGCCCGAGCTCAGGCGGGCAAAGGGGATCGTGTTTGCCGTAAAGATATAAACTTGGCACCTGGATGGATTCAAGGTCGAGCGGGCGATCGTAAGGAACGGCAGATTGCAGCGTCTTGATGTAGCTGTCTTTGTGCAGGGTGCTGATGCTGTTTGCCAACTGCGCATGATGATCTTTAGTTGCTGTGGGGCCCAAGAGGGCACTCGCCGCAGCGTCAGCAATATCGTTAGGCTCTTTGCCTTCTTCCTGTAGGGGCTTTAATCGAAAAGACAGATAATTTTCGAGCGCTGCATCGCTTAAAGCGGCTCTCCAGTGCGTGAAAGTTGCAGCGAGCACAAGTGATGCGACCCGCTGCGGGTATAGACGATAAAAACATTGCGCAATCTGCCCTCCCATGGAAAGGCCGCAGAGGTGTGCGCGCTCAGCATCGAAGTGGTCGATCACCCGAAGCAGGTCATGTGCGAAATCTTCAAAATCAAGAGGTCCTTCATAGTTGTCGCTGTCGCCGTAGCCGCGGGCGTCCCAGGCCACGCAGTGAAATGTCTTTGAGAAATCGGGTAACTGGGTCCGCCAGTTGGTCCGGTTGCCACCGATTCCGTGAAGCAGTATCAGGAGCGGTCCTTCGCCTTCTCTATCAACCACGAGAGAGGGAGAACCGCCAATTCGTTCTGTGTTGATGGGAGTCACCCTAATTTATTGCTGGGTAGGATTAAGGGAACAGAAGAAGAGAGTCAGCTGTTCTCAAGATGGGGCTTATCGGCCTTCATATACGCCATCTTCTTTTTGAGTTTGCCTGACTCAAATTCGAGGATATCTATTCCGCGAATGATAGAGACCTCACCGCCTTTATCCAGATTGAGTCTCCAGCTGGCCAGCACCTTCCCCGTATCGGTCTCCACAAACACATCCTCACCGTCGAAGCGAATGCTGCCTCGTGAGCCTCCTACCAGGGGTTCAAAGGCTATTCGAATGGCATCGTGTCCGATATGCCGGCCGCCGGTTGAATCCTCATAAATGCCGTCTTGGGCAAAAAAGCTGACCACGTCGTCCAGGTTCATGCGGTTGAAGGCATCCACGAAATCGTTAGTGAGCTGGATTAATTCGTCTCGGCGATCGGTCATTTTCGGAGCTCCAGTGCGTTTTACTCAAGTCGATCAGAACCAAATCTAACGCAAGACTGGTTAAGTTTGGATCTTATTTTTTTACAGAATATAAAAATAGAAAGAAATATAAGTAGATGAAAAAAAAGGGTTAATAGGTTCTTTACCGCTGGTTTACTGGGATTCGATAAAACCGTCTGCCACCATTACGCAGCTGCCTGCGACCCAGCTCCCAGTTACCGAGCCGCTTTCTTTTTGCGCCCGAACCTGGAGCTGGCTGGGACGCCCCATCTCGAGTCCTTGAAGCACCCACCACGAAAAATCTCCACTGGATAATTCGGAGTGTTGTGACAATAGTGCCGCGAGGGCGCAGTTGGCGCTGCCTGTGGCGGGATCCTCTGTGATGCCGTCTAGCGGGGCAAACATACGCGCCTGAATATCTGCCTGGTCGGTGTTCTGGGTGTAGACAAATATATAAGGCGGACTGCCTTGCTCCAGCAAGGCCGAGAAACTCTCAAGGTTGACTTGGATATCGGCGAGCGCTGACGTATCCCGGACTTCGACAATAAGAAAGGGAAGCCCCACTGAAGCTGATGAGGGAGGGTGATGCTTCTCAATGATCTGATTCAGATTCAACGAGAGCGCATCTGCGATTGTTGATACCGCCTTGAAGGGGCGGGCGGTCAAAGTTTCGGGCGCTTTAAGTTCAAATTGGGGCGGGCCGTTTGGGTTTTGCAATATTCTGATGGGCACAAGACCCGCTTTTTCTTCAAAACAGATCGATTCGGGGATGTCTTTGTCGCCGAGTTCGCCGGTCTCGGCTAGCACGAATGCAGTGCCTATGTTGGGATGGCCGGCAAATGGCACTTCCGTCGTGGGAGTAAAGATTCTTACTTTGCGCGTGTGACCTTTCTCTGGAGGAAACACAAATGCAGATTCCGAGAAATTAAATTCTCGTGCGATTGTCTGCATCTCTCCATCCGAGAGTCCATCAGCGTGGGGAAGAACCGCCAGTTGATTGCCGCAAAAACGCTTGTCTGTAAATACGTCGCAAGTGAAGTAGTGGTATTTCATGAGCGGACAGATTCGATATAAGTCGTATATCCGACAGTCGGATACGAGAACTTAAGCGGCTTGAGAGTCGGAAAATCGATCCGGGAAGAGGTTAACGAGATGCTGGGCGTAGGTTACCGGTAAACCGTTTTCCAAGGTATATACAGTCGCGGCAAAGTCTGGTTCAAGAAAAAAGCCCATCGCGGTCTTATGCGCTCCATGAGAGGCTACTCGGTGCGAGGTTCCGACCAGAATATCTCCCGTAAGGTATGAAAGGAGTGCTCCGCAATGAATAGATAGCGTGCCAGGCTTTGGGAGCACCTCCTTCCAGGTTCCGTCTCGGCTTTGCATTTGTAACCCACCGGCAGATGACTGCCATAAGACAGAAAGCAGGTTCTGATCAAGATGCCCGCCTGTAACAATTGTTCGACCGTCGGATAGCGTTTCTAAATCAGTCGGTAGATTGACCTCGCAAGGTACAGACGTCCCTTGATTTTTGTTTTGAATGATTTCTCTTCGTTCCGGTTGGTTGAGAAGACGTATAGAAGCGTTGCGTCCTACACTGGCCTCAGCAAAGGGTTCTGCATCCAGGTCAAGGCCGCGAGCAATCGCGCGCATCAGGACACAGGTGAGTTCTCTTAGTCCCTCTAGTTGGCCCAGCACTAGTGAATGCCAACCCGGAAGATCCTCTTCGTCTGGCCAGACATTGGCTTCACAGAAAGAGGCGCCACCGGGGATATCTGGATGTTCCATCTGTGGCTCTGGGCCAATGTCGAAATATTCTTTTCCTTTTGCAAAGTGCGTCCAACCTGTTTCTTCAGGAAGGGGGTAGTAACCCCGGTAAGTATTCGGGTTGCTGGTCTTATAGGCCTTGACTGCGCACTGCATCTTGGTCTCGAGCGGCAGATCGAAAAACCGCATCAGACCCGCCATTATCGAATCAATGTCGCCACTATTAGGAAAACCTGTCGCGACGAAGGCGCCGTCGGTCGCCAAGGCGTCCGCGATGAGGAAATCCGCGTCAGAGCGCTTGTCAGCAGGAGACTCAAACAGTCCAGATACATTGATCTCGGTTATCGCATCAAACTTATTTGTCACTGGAACCCTCTTTCTCCGAGAAGGGTGTGCAGCAGATTTGCACTACTGACAGGTACTGGGCAGGTACTCAGAATCCACCTGGGGATCGCTAGTCATTGCAGATAAGGCCAAAAGTCCTGAACCGGCGTCTCCAGCGCACGCGGGCGAACCCGCCCCAACACATCTCCACTGGATAGGGTTGTTCCCACTCTGATTTACACAGATCCAAGCCTCCCTATCTCTCAATAAAGCATGCGCGTCTGAACTAAAAGTGATCTTGATAAATTTTGAGAACCCACTTGGATGAGGGTTAGCGCCACCCATGTTCACCCACTCAACCGAGGAAACATATTCTCCGCTGATGCCGGAGGGGCCGATAACACTTGTACTGCCATCGGCCGGGAAATCTCCGGTTGACTCGAAATGTTCCGCGAGGCCTATCTTAACTGGTGCAATCAATGACATCGCCTCAGCCACCTGCGTCCGCGCAATGTAATTGTTGTACTGTGGTATAGCGATAGCTGCGAGTATTCCTATGATCGCAACCACGATCATCAATTCGATTAAAGTGAAGCCGGCATTAATATGCTTCATAGTGCCCTCCTAACCGTGGGCAGGATGTTTCAGTTGTCACGGCAGCATTTATACCTGATACGCTGTTAAAGGGCACATCGCAGTCAGCTGAAAAGATAAATGGCTATGGGCTAGAGACGGCGCCCACTTCGAGGGTGATCAGAAACCTGCGAAAATGGCGCGCCCGGAGAGATTCGAACTCCCGACCACCTGGTTCGAAGCCAGGTACTCTATCCAGCTGAGCTACGGGCGCGTGTTTAAGGTCAATGACTTGGGGCTGCATTAGCAAAGGCCCTACAAAATAAATGCGGGGTTGCGACATTCAATCGCAAGTGAACGGCACTATTCGGGCCAGATTCAGTCTGTAATAGCGTTCTTTTGTAGGCGAGAGTTTGCTTGGCAATTTCTAGGATCCTACCTTTGAGCCTAACAGGGTTTACGGCGGGTTCTCAGTGAAGAGTGCCCTAATCAGATTAAAGTTCATTTTAGCATCAACATCGACATTGGATTTGCGCTACCTCTGAAAGATTGGATGCTAACGGTTTATCAAGGCCCAAGTGACAATTTGTGGATCGAAGGCCTTGATTCACGCCGTCATCATAACCAACTGTCTAACATTTTTAAATTAAATAATTTAATCAGACCATTTTCACGTTGAAAAAGATTTCCTTAGATCGCCGAAGAGTCCTTTCCGGACTTGTTTGTGGCTTTACCCTGGCGGCATCTACCAAATTGCGCGCGGGGGAAATTGTGACACCAAGTCAAGGTGTGGGACCCTTTTATCCGTCAGAATTGCCCGTGAATCACGATAACGATTTAACAAGAGTTTCAGGCGTTAAGAGCGAGGCTCAGGGAGAAATAACCCACCTTTCAGGTTGCGTCCAAAACCTTAACGGTCATCCGCTCGCAGGCGCTCTGATCGAGATTTGGCAATGCGATTTTTTTGGCCACTATGTCCACGAGCTAGACGGGGGTGGAAAAGATCCTGGCTTTCAAGGTTACGGGCGCACAATATCGCGAGAAAACGGTGCTTACTACTTTAAAACAATCAAACCCGTACCGTATCCGGGCCGGGCTCCTCACATCCACTTCCGTGTTACCACTGCTTTTAGTGAATTATCGACACAAATCTATATCCAAGGTCATCCAATGAATGACCGGGACTTCATTCTAAATTCAGTTTCGGATGAGATGCGGCGAAGTTCCCTGCTGGTTAAGTTTCTAAGGGGGGAGAATTCCTCTCTTGGCGACCTTAACGCAGAGTTTGATCTCACTGTGCCTGGATGAAAACGTTTTCAAGCCTGAGTTAGCTGACTGGCGGTTGGGTGAAGGATGTTTCTTACTCGAAGTAGTAGGTTATGAAAGGGTCTACTCAAACTCGCAAACGAAACGAGCTTCAATCCGTGAAAAATGAAGGATGTGGAGTCTGAGTACAGATAATTTAGATGGGCGCGTCCTGGACAAAATCGATGCGCATGTTGTTACTGAGGAGACTAAGCGAAAAATCGTTTCTTGTACCGAACGCACGCCTTAATTTCGTGAGACGTTTCAGGCTAAAATCGGAACACCTATAAAAGGTATGTATTAATGAGACTAAAATTAAAGTGCGTGATTCTTGGAAAACTTTTAAAGAGATTGGCTAAATAGCGTTACTCGTTGTGATCTGCGGGCTCGCAATGTTTTTGGCAACCCAAAGATGAGGCGGGAGATGGCTGAGTCATTGAAAACTGAAAAGAGCCCCAGGCACACTCGAACGAGGCAATAAAACTTTGCCGGAACAGTCTTCGCGAGTCTGGCTATTTTGCGAGTCGAATAAAAATATCACCCATACCGCCTTGAATGTCTTTAATTGGTAGGTTGTTACGTCCATTACATCTTTCACCGGTGATTGGATGAAGAGCGATTTGGCTTTCAAGTTGAGAAGTGCAAGCACTAGCGTCGTGAAGAATGCCGATTATCAGTTTGTTCTCGAAGGAGTACGTGGTTTCGCTGTTAAGGTTATCTCCCTCGCATAAGAGTTTTCGATCCACCTCGGAAGGAAAGTCATCATTGGAGCAAGGGTTGTTTATGAGAATTGCCTGCACGAATCGTTCGCCACCTTCGAAACTCAAGGGAACTTTGGCAGTCTCTGCGTACTTCATTAGATCACACGCGCATGGCCAACAGCATGGGTGAAAGAATCCACAAATTTTGTTGGTTGATGCAGATTCCTTAAGCGAAATGAGCAGTTTTCCCCTACTCGGGTGAACGAGTGATCCTGATACGGGGCAGAACGCAGTATTGAGATCTAAAAATTCTCTGTAATCTGAATAGTTGTCATAAATATACCTAAAGAAAGCCGACCCTCCAGCGTTCCTGTTGCCATCTGGAAAAATGCTGTTCCAACTTCCCTTCAATTCATGATAGGCGATAGAAGATTGCGCATCTGCGACTGGAGATAAACCAAAATTGAACACAACAAAAAAAACGGCGAGCATCCGTATCGAAAGAAAATTGGATTTTATAGATTTCAACTCTGGTGGACCGTGTGATGGACGTTAACCTCGTTTATTTGGACTACTTGTGTAGAACCGTCGGTCCATCGAATGACGACGTCATGAACTTTCTCGCCTGCCCTAATCCCAAAATGGGCCACGGGCTCCATCTGGCATAAATACCCCGAACCAGCGTCAATTGTTTTCGCGTGGGTACGTAGGTTGGTCCTTAAAGTTACAGTCGCGCCCCTAGCAGGTGCACCACTTCGATTCTTGGGGATAATTCGAAGGAATCTCGCAGACTTTGAAACCTTAGCTTTATACAGGCTGATGGGCTGAGCCTTATCCTCCCCATGTGAGATTAACAGCTCCAGAATTCCGTCGCCATCAACATCAGCAACGGCTGCGCCAGTCCCCAGGCCGTCTGGCTCTAGAGCTGATGTAAGGGTTAGTTCTTCAAAGATGTAACCGCCGCGAACGCGAAACAACCGATTCTTTTCGCCAATGTTGTTGAGAAAAATCTCGTCGAAGCCGTCGTTGTCAAAATCAGCTGAGATCACCGTCCTTATTCTTGATGGTTGGCGAAAATTCACAGGCGAAACGTCCGCAAAACTTTCTGCAACGGGAACATAGATTCGGTGATAACCATTCCAATTGCCCGCAACAATCCCAAGGCGCCCGTCATAATTCAGATCCGTCAGCGCTACACCTCGCCCATGCTGAAGGGTATCCGACACGTTTAGTTCTACAGCTTTATCCTTGAACTCACCCGCATTATTCACATATAGGAAGTTTGGCCCACGTTCGTTTGACGCAAAAATATCAACCTGATCGCTGACGATATGGCCAGCAACAACCGATCTTCCGCCAGTGACCCTGTCCAAATTGAGCGCGGGAGCGATATCCCGTATTTTGCGATTGTTCGATTCGTAGTATCGAACGGGCCCGCCGTAATTTGCGACATAGATTCCGAACTTTCCTGAACCGTTTCTATCGACGCACGCAACTGATCGACCTGCAGTAAGATTTAAGTTTTCCTTGTTCTTCGGTAGCGTAAATAAGTCTAGCATGCCGTCGTTTAAATCAACTAAATTGTCAGTGAACTCTTTCCGTCCAGAATATCTATCGGTGTTCAGAAAATAGAGTTCCTCGACGCCATCCGTATCGACATCACATGCGACCACACCGATCGCCATGCTTGCTGGATTGGCGACAGAGGGATGATCATTTATATCGGTCAGCACTCCCGCTCTGTGCGCAAGCACGAGATTTTCATAACCGAATCCGGTTACCACGAAATCAAACAGACCATCCTGGTCGAAATCTGTTACCGCTACGCCATATCCAAGCCGTGGAACGTTATTCTCTATTTCACCTTTATGATCTGAAAAGAAATCGGCAGACACCGAAAACGATAGGGTCAACAGAATTGACGCTACCAGCGGAGGTAATTTAAGACCGTTCATGAGGATACTCTGAATGCTGACCGTGAAAAAAACGTCTGGCCAGCAAATTTGTGCTTCGGAGAGAGCCCAAGATTCGGCGGGGGGTACGTCAATTAGGGATGGTCGAACTCTTTAGAGAAACGACCTTGACCAGGGCTAGGGGCTGATCTGTCAACGCGCTGTTTATTTTTTAAGAGGTTGCATATTAATTTTTCGGTATTCATATTTTTTGTCGTTGACAAAAAAACTTGGGGCAAGCCTCGTGTATCAACCTAAAAAATTATTATTTCAATCAAAGTTCAGCAGCGAATTTCAGTCTCTTGCATGACTCTTGGTTAAAGGTGAGGACTTATTGACATTTAGAAAATGTATTTACACTGCTCCCAATCTGAATATCGCGATTATTGCCCCATCAACATCCAGCCAAGTATTCAAATTGTTTTACACTTTAGCAGCACGTCTCAAGATGGCGGCAACGGCTTGCATGGGTGGTGAACAAGGGTCAACGAGCTGACTCAGCAGGAAAAAACTGTGGCACAGTAAATATCGAGTGCTCTATAAATCAATGACTTATCTAGCAATGGATTACCTGTTTTATGCCACAGCGCTAATTGCTTTTGCTCTAAGGTTCAGAAAGTTATTGCAACTCGTTGCGCTGGTTCGAAGCCAGGTAATCTATCCAGCTGAGCTACGGGCGCGTATTGGAAAGCGATAATTGATAAGTGGATGGAAGCAGGAGTTTTCCCTAATTCCAGCGATTATCCGAGATGCCAGTTAATTTCCATTGCCAACGGCGTGATTCTAACGACTTTTTCCAGAGCAAACTGTCTTGCGCCTAACTGCTTGTACTATGGAACACGTGCATGAGCTCAGCTCTTACCCGTTCCCACCATCTGATTTGAGGATAATCCTCTAGGTTAAATACCTCACCAATTAATGGTGAGGCGACGTCAACGTCTTTGATCTGAGCTTCTTTAGCCAGCCTTATTGCGGGTTCATCCCAGGGGTGTAGCGCCAAGTCAAATTTAGACCAGCCGATCGGCACCGTGACTGATGCGGCAAGATCAATACTCGCCTGGACGGTCTCTTCAGGCATCATGTGAATCTGTGACCAGTCCGCGTTGTAGGCTCCGCTATCGATAAAGGCAACATCGAAAGGCCCGTATCGTTCACCTATCTCTTTGAAAGTTTCGGAATAGCCGGTATCACCGCTGAAATAGACATTGAGTGCGTCAGAGGACACGATCCACGAACCCCACAACGTCGCATTGCGATCCCATAGCCCACGGCCGCTGAAATGACGGGCGGGGGCCAACGTGAACTGGACGTTTCGGTGCATCTCGCTCTCGTACCAGTCCATCTCTGTGATGGCATTAGGATCGACATCCCATCGCACCAGGTGAGCTTTCAGCCCAAGGGGAACAAAGAAATGTTTGACGCGGTCCGCTAGCCATTGCACGGCTTTATGGTCCAGATGATCATAGTGGTCATGAGAGATGACCACGGCGTCGATGACCGGCAGGTTGCCGATCGGAATGGGATTCTCGATCGGGAAGGGACTGCCAAAGACGGGGATCGGCGAGGCCCGGTGAAACACGGGATCGGTCATGATGACAAGACCGTTCAGCTTCATGAGCAAGGTTGCATGCCCCAGCCAGACAAATTTGCCTTCTGTCAGGTCCTCAGGATGGAAAATCTCTGAAGGCAGGGGTGCGCTCGGATTCTTGTCCTCAGCCTGGAATATCCAATCTATGATGGATGTTTCGCTTTCGGGAGCACGCGTGCTGACGGATGTCGGCACCGCGTTTACAAATTCACCCTCCACAAAGTTTGGAGAACCTTCGATCCGTTGCAGACTCTCAGGCGATTGCCGGCCTCCAAATACTGGGGCAAAGCATCCAAATAACACTACAGCGACGACAACCAACACGACAGCGATGCCGATAAATTTCATAGTCTTCAACATTAATTCAGCAAGTTAGGGTGAGACGGTGCGCGACTAGAGTCGAGCTTATAGAGGCGGGTGCTTGTGGTGCAGACCGACAAGTTCCTGATAAGCATAGGCGGCGTTCAATAAGACTTGCTCATTCATCGGTTTTGCTGCGACTTGCAAACCAATCGGCAGTTGGGCTTTGGTAAAACCACACGGTACAGAAAGAGCCGGGCAGGCGGCCAGGTTAAAGGCCTCAGCGCTCGCCGATCGAGTCGATCCTGTAAGAACGAAGGGATCGAATTCTTCTATTCTCTTTGGAGGTGAATTTGTGGTTGGCGACAGGATTAAGTCAACCTTTTCAAATATCTTCTCTACCTCAACTCGGGTACGTGAGCGCAGACGCATTGCTTGGACATATTCATCGGCCGAGAACAAGCCGCCCATATATCCGTAGATGCGAAAAATCTTGCCCAACTCGGACGGCTTTTGGCGAAGTAGTGTGCCAAAGTTATTAAATGCCTCTACCAGGTAGATAATTGAGTTTGCAATATGGAGAACTCGGTAATTGGGTATTCGTACAGGACGAACTTTTGCTCCCAGGGATTCAAATGCCCTGATCGAACTTTTAATCGCATCCCCGATCTCGAAATCAATGTCCATAAGACTGTCTTCCAGAACACCAATTTCTAAACCCCTGATGTCAGCACTGAGATCCGATCGAAAGGCACCTACGGATTTAGTTGAAGTGGTTCTATCGGCAGGATCGAATCCTGAGATCGCGTGCAACATGATGGCAGCATCCTCAACCGTTCGAGTCATCGGACCTAAGTGATCAAGTGTCCAGCTTAGCGGCATGACACCGTTTCGACTCACTCGACCGTAGGTGGGCATAAGTCCAACTAGGTTGTTATTTGCAGCCGGAAAGCGAATAGAGCCGCCGGTATCTGATCCGATTGATCCAGCACATAGACCGGCCGCGACAGCGGTTGCGGAGCCACTACTTGAGCCTCCGGGGGCATGTGAAGTATTCCAAGGATTTTGGGTCTCTTCCCCAAGGCTGGGAGGCCCCACCATGGCCAGTTCACTCATCGTGAGTTTGCCGAGATTTACGCAACCAGCATCTTTTAAGCGGGTGACGATGGTGGCATCTTTGCTTGGAACCCTGTCTTTAAAAGCTTCGCTTCCGTATGTTGTGGCAAGAGCCGCTGTGTCTACTAGATCTTTAAGCGCGATGGGAATCCCGTGAAGGGGGCCACGATAGTGGCCGTATGCGATTTCCTTATCCATCGCCTTCGCATCTTTCCGCGCAGAGTTCCCATTCACGGTTATGTAACTATGCAGAGTCGGATTCAGCTGGTCTATTCTTTCAAGGTATGACTCCGTCAGGTCTACTGATGAAATTTTGCCGTCCCTGATGAGGTTTCCCGCTCGGTCGATAGAGAGATAGTGTAGGGGCCCTGAGAGGTCCATTAGGGCTTCCCAAGGGGTAAGAAAGCGGTCCCGACTTCCTCGCCGGCGAGGTCAAGGGACATCAGTTCTTCGATTTGAGGATGGTAGCCCGCGAAGACTGTTCTGACCCATTCAACCTCTTCGTCGTCGAGGTCAAGTCTCAAACGCGCTAACAAAGATTCAAGATATTTATCTTCCATACTAGCTCTTTTCAGGAAGAGGGCGTGTCGGAGTAACTCGTTCGTACTTGCTTAATGCGTCCTTGAGCTGCCAATACCTGCATGATGATGAGGCGAATTATCCAAAAAAGATCTCGATCTCTGAGGAAAGTTAACGTTTTAGTCATCTACCGTTCTAAGAATTGTGTGCTCTGTAGCAGTGCTCACCGTGATATAGGTCCGGGTACCGCTCACCACCCGAGCAGAGATATGTTTTGCGCAGACAATGCCCGCATCGGGAAACTTCAGGACCGTTGGAGGCCTATCTACTTCGTCCAGAGAATAAAGCACCCCCGCAGTCTGCCCAGCCTCGACTTCCTCTCCGAGATCGACGCGGGATTCAAAAAGGCCCTCATGAGGGGCGTAGACGACGCCTTCGGATTTTCTGGCGTCTAGATAAGTAATTTGCCCCGACTCAGTGCGTGCATCAGATGTTGCGATGATCCCAAGGTAGGCAAGGACGTTTCGCACGCCCTGATACCCTACTTCGAGAGCCTCCTGGTCAATCCAACCTCCGCCAAGCTCTGTTGAGATAAACGGAACGTCGGCTGCGTGGGCAGCCGGGTCAAATCCGGTGGGTGATCCTCTGCCGTCGACAACATACATATAGGGCGCATTGAAAGCCTTGGCGAGATCAAAAGACTTTCGAAAGACAGTTGCATCCTCGCAGGTGCATAAGAAAGTTGTGTTGACATATTTGGCGCTGGCACCGCCCGCATGAAGATCGACCCCCGCATCGGCAAGCGGCAGCAGAGCATCGACGACAAAGCGGGCAATCGCATGGGTCGGTCCTGCTACGGTGCTAGCTGGAAAACACCGGTTGAGATTGTCCCCATCCAGCGGCGACGTTCGGGTATTGGCGCGAACCGCGGGATAGTTAAGCGCCGGAAGCGCGATGATCCGCCCCCGGATGTCTCCTGGTGAAATATCTGCGATGAGTCGCCGAAGGATCAGTTGGCCTTCATCTTCATTGCCATGGTTTCCCGCAGTCAGCAACACAGTCGGGCCGTCACCATTTGTGATGCTGACGATGGGTATGGGAAAGACTCGAGAGACCCCTTCATCGTTGGAGTAATCAAGATGCGCGGCGCCGTAATGCTTGCCTTTAGCATCAAAATCGAAGTCGCAGGATATGAAGCCGGATCGATATGGGGTCATGTGAACTGTGGGATGAGGAGGTGCGATTGGCTTCTTCAGAGGCCAGCATAGTCTATGGAATTGGAATCACCACAGCAAACACCCGGTTTCGAAATCTACGTCGTGTTCTATTGTAAATATGCTACCGTCTACCACCAGTTTCCGGGAGAGAGCGATGACGGAGTCAATTTTTATTGAGGCGGGGGGGCACTGGGCCGGAGTCGTCCCGAAGGGCGACACCCTAACGATTGTCGACCTGAAAGGAGGGCAGGGTGTGGACTTTCTTTGTTACAACGCGGAACACCCGGAAGAGCGCTATCACGCTCCAAATACCCTCAAAGCCGCGCTGACCCTGAAGTTGAGTGCAGGGCATAAGCTCTATTCTGACGATGCGCGACCTATCTTCACGATTACTGAAGATACCTTTGACGGGCACGATACGATCGGTGGCTGCTGCAGCGAAGTCAGTAATGAGATGCTTTATGGCGTAAAGGGTATATCCGGGTGCCGGGAGAACTTCCTGAAAGGGCTAAAGACGTTCGGACTGGGCCGGCGTGACATTGTGCCTAATATCAACTTTTTCTGTGATGTGCCCGTTAATGATGAGCGGGCCCTGAAGGACACTGTGTTTGTTCCGAGCAAAGCACAGGCGGGCGCCCGGGTATCACTGAGAGCCGAGATGAATGCGCTCGCAGTGATCTCAAATTGCCCGCAGGTGAATAATCCCTGTAATCATGGCAATCCTACCGAGATCAAGATTACGTTAACTGCCGCTGATTGAACTTCAGTTTCACGTTTTTATTTTGTTTGGAGATTGATATGCCAAGAACCACATTGCGTCCCAAAAGTCTCGACTTTCAGCCGCGCCCGACCTATCCCTACTCACCGGGGGCATCCGGCGGGGGCATGATTTTTACAGCAGGTCAGGTGGCCTGGGATGAAACCGGTGAGGTGACAGGGATCGGAGACGTTGCTGCACAGACCCGCCAAACCCTGAAGAATGTGGTGTCTGTCTTACATGAGGGAGGCGCCACGGTGGACGACGTGATCAAGTGCAATGTCTATCTTGCCGACATCAGAGATTTTGATGTCATGAACGCTGAGTTCGCCACGGTGTTCCCGACAGATCCTCCTGCCCGGACCACGGTGGAGGCGCGGCTTGCAGAGGCCACCATGCTAGTGGAAATCGAGGCGGTCGCCTGGGTCGCGCCCAAGACCTAAGAACACCTCACGATGACTGAAAAATGACTCTGAAGAAAAAGGGTTACTTTTCTTTTTTGAGAAGATCGGCAAGACCTGCCAATGCCTTGTGAGTCACTTCGGATGATTTTTGACTTTCAATACCGGGAACCGCGTCTACATAGCGGGCGTGCTCGTTGTCGTGACAATAAAGGCAGAGGTTTTCCCAGTTGCTTCCATCGGGCGGATTGTTGTCGTGATTGTGGTCTCTGTGGTGCACGGTCAGTTCGTGCAGGTTCTTGCGAGTGAACTCGCGCCCGCATCGCCCACACACCCAGGGGTGAATCTTGAGGGACTGCGCCCGATAGTCTCGCTCGCGGGCATCTCGGTTCCTGACGGCCTTGGCGATAACCGCATCCAGATCGTTTTTTGATTTCATTCCTGAGGGGCCTTCCTATTTTTGAAAAGCATCATCCGTGCAAGGTCGCGGCAGCTGTCTCGTCTTTTTCTTCTTTCTTATCTTGAAACCGTTCAGGCGCGAATGCTTCATATGGGATGTCTGAAGCCCGCCCCGAGATGAGAGTGGACATAATGTGTGCCGTTGCAGGCGCAATTCCAAAACCGTGTCCTGAAAACCCGGTGGCAATAAATACGCCCCGCGCGCCTTGCGCTTCACCCAAAAAGGGAAGTCCATCAGGCGTCATATCAATCAAGCCCCCCCAGAACGACTCCATTGGCGTCGCCTTGAGTGCGGGACAGACTTCAAGACTTGCCTTCAGCACTTGATACACATCCTCTATGGAAGTGAGGGCGGTCGGATGACCAGCCACTTCAACCAGCCCGCGCGCTTTCGGCCGAACGCCGCTTGAGAGCCGATATCTTCCATCTCTTTCCTGTCGCAGGGTGACGCCTCCATCTGCAACACCGATCACCGGCTTAAGCGCGGGCTCTGCCGGTCGGGTTTGCACAACGGTCGCAAGAGCGGTTTGAATCGGAAGCCTAATCCCAAGCGGCCTGACGAGGCCCGTGATCCCAATTCCGCAGGCAAGAAGACAACTTTCCGAATGAATCGTTCGGCTGTTTGTTGAAAGACTCTTAAGTTGACCTTTCTCAACGTTGAGTGCCTCTACGGATTCGCCACAGGAGAACACGGCGCCATGCCGCTCGGCAGCTTGCTGGTAGGCTGCGACAGCCGCTTTGGGGTCGGCGTGGCCGTCCGAGGGGCAGAAAGATGCCGCGAGAACCTGCTCTGAAATCTGAGGCGCAATGGATCGTATTTCCTCCGAACTCGTCAGCAGGGAAAGATTCAATCCCAAGGCTTGCTGAAACTCCACGAGCGCCGAGATCGATTCTCTCTCTTTTTCTGATCGGGCAAGGCGCAGGTTGCCGTGCTGCAGGTATCCGGTTTCTGCCCCAAGTTCTTCATCGAGTGAGGACCACTTCTTGACGGAATACGTGGCGAGAGGCAGTTCTGACGAATCCCGCCCGGATTGACGAACACCGCCTAGCGTCCAACCTGATCCCATTGCCGCTGGATGGTACTTTTCCAGGACCTCAACTTTGAAACCCAGTTGTGCCAATTCGAAAGCGCTTGCGCATCCGCTTATGCCGGCGCCGACAACGACTACGTCTGGTGACATGAGGTTGATATCTCCAATCAACGACCAAAAAGTTGCATTTCAGGCATAGAATTCACGATGATTCTATCCACATCCTGACCTCATGGGAAAGAGCGGATTTTGGACAAATACGAAAGAGAAAGGACCTGCAAAAATGGAACGAACGGCTGCTGTCGCAACGATGTTAATTGATAACGACCGGGTGAGGGTGACACGTTTTGATTTCACTCCTGGCGCGGAGACCACTTGGCATCGTCATGACCACGATTACGTAATCACAGCGATCACGGATCTCAATATGCGTCTTGAAGAGCCGGGCAACACCGAGCGCGAAGTGACTGTTACCGCTGGAGAGGCGTACTTTCGCAATGTAGGCGTGGAGCACAATGTCATCAACGTGGGGTCCGAACCCATGTCGTTTGTCGAAGTGGAGCTCAAGTAGATCCCGCTGCCGCGGCTGAGTGGGCATCGCAAAGATGCTTAAGCGGGAGTTGCACGAGACCTTTTGATGGTGGTGTAGCGTCTGGGCGCTGCGAGAAAAAAGCAGACAAACGAGATAACAAAACTCAAGCCAGCAAAAAGAAAAGAATATCGATAGGTGCCGGAGATATCAAACAGCACGCCGCCCAACCACGGACCGAAAGCGCCACCAAAGCCCATGCCTGCAGTGACAATGCCGCAGAAGAGTCCGAAGTGTCGGCCATAAAAAATGTCTGCTACACCGACGAAAACGCAGACCGCAAAAAGTCCGGCACCAATGCCGAATAACACTGAAAAAGTGTAAAGGGGAACGACACCTGATCCGGGCCCAAGGAACATGAGAATCACCGTTGCCAAACCGGTACATACTGATGCCACGAAGATGGTGGCCTCCCTGCCGATCACGTCTGATATGAATGAACTCGCCTGGCCGATCACCATAAAGAGTCCGAAGACTGCAGTGGTGGAGGCAGCGATCGTAGAGGAATACCCCGCATCGATCGCAAACTTAACCTGGTGCGCCAGTATCAGATAGCAACCGGTTCCCCAGAAGAGCATATTTGAAACAAAGAGCAGCCAGAGAGGCCGGCTTTTGAGACCTGATTCACGCGTCCATTTTTCTTCTGTGGTGCAGTCCGCCTCAGGGGCTTCTGTATTTCCTGACTTGGACGTATCGTCAGTTGATCCGACAGCGCGCAGGCCATGGTCCCTTGGCGAGAACGTATACCCGAGTAAGACAATGGGCAGGAGCACTGCGATGGTAAGTGACCCCATGATGACATACGCCGTACGCCAACCGAAACCCTCAATGATTGACTCCATCATAAAGACGAATACGAAACTGAGTCCGCCGCCGGTCTGAGCCAAACCCAAGGCCATGCCACGCCTTTGTGCAAACCAGTTCATGATGGTGGGGTTGAGAATGGGGGAGCCCGCACAGGCTAGTCCCACCGGAGCGAGTGCCCCGAACAGCAAATAGAAATGCCATAAGCGGGTAGCGTACGAGCATGCCGCCGCCGCCAATCCCAGCACCATCACGCCAATGAGCAAAAGCAGCTTTGTAGAGCCCCTGCTGGATAGTAACCCCGCAATCGGGGCGCATATCCCGTAGACCAAAAGATGCAGCGAGAACATGAATGCCGTGTCGCCCCGGCTCCAAGCGTATTCATTCAGAATGAATGGGAAAAACACTGGGAATGAGTGCCTTACCCCGTAGGCCAGCAGCATCACCATAAAACTCACTACCAGGATGAGAGTGGCAGCAAAAAGAATTGGTCTTGGGCTTTGCGACATGCTCGCGAGGAAATCAATTTGACGGAGAGTA
>CENP01129590.1_pt1 | contig 19547 bp, 24 predicted proteins | sample 361281 | NCBI WGS metagenome assembly CENP01 (sample SAMEA2591122, study PRJEB7988) | marine metagenome | biome: marine biome (ENVO:00000447); feature: deep chlorophyll maximum layer (ENVO:xxxxxxxx); material: saline water (ENVO:00002010), including plankton (ENVO:xxxxxxxx) | depth 70 m | reverse complement strand
TAAAATAATGTTTAATGGAATTGTTTATAATCAAGGATTAATAAAAAGTTTAAGGAAAAACCCAAAATATGTTAATGGAAGCTTAGTTGTTGAAATCGTATCTGATATTTCATTTAAAAAAAACGATATTGGCGAGTCCGTCTGTTGTAATGGTGTATGTCTTACCTTAATAAGAATTAAAAAAAAATCTTTCCTTTTTTATCTTTCTAAAGAAACTTTAAATAGATCAAATTTTAAAAATATTAAGGTCGGTAAATATATAAACATTGAAAAATCTCTGTATCATGGAAAAAAAATTTCTGGTCATTACATTCAAGGACACGTTGATACAACAGCTGTTGTTAAAAATATTAAAATTATAGATAGGTCTTGGAATGTTATTTTTTCATTAGAAAAAAAAAACAAAAAATATATAGTTGAAAAAGGTTCTGTCTCTATTAATGGAGTATCTTTAACTGTATCAAAAATAGGTGGTAAAAGTTTTCAAATCACAATTATTCCTCATACATTAAAACTTACTAATTTAATCAATTTAAAAAGAGGTGATAAAGTTAATGTAGAATTTGATATTGTGGGAAAATATTTAAATAATATTTATTCTTAAAATGAAAAAAAATTCATCATCAATTAAAGAAATCATAAGTGAGGCAAAACAAGGCAAAATGTTTATTTTAGTTGATAATAAAGATAGAGAAAACGAAGGGGACCTCGTAGTTCCTGCATCAAAAGCAAATCCAAAAAAAATAAATTTCATGGCAAAACACGGTAGAGGCCTGATATGTTTGGCTTTAACTTCCAAAAAAGTTAGAAAATTAAATTTACCATTAATGTCCTTAATTAATAAGTCTAGAACTCAAACAGCATTCACTGTTTCAATTGAGTCAAAAAAAGGTATATCAACAGGTATATCAGCTTACGACAGAGCAAAGACTGTAAAGGTAGCTATCAAACCTTCGTCTACAAAAAAAGATATAGTTTCTCCAGGCCATGTCTTTCCGTTAGTTGCAAAAAATGGAGGCGTTCTTGAAAGAGCAGGACATACAGAGGCTTCAGTTGATATTTCAAAATTAGCAAAATTAAATCCTAGCGCTGTTATTTGTGAGGTTATGAATGAAGATGGAACTATGGCCCGTTATAAAGATTTAATCCCTTTTGCAAAAAAACACAGATTAAAAATCGCAAAAATTGAAGACCTTATTTCTTATAGATTAAAAAATGAAATATTTGTCAGATGTATTTCCAGTAAAAAAATAAAAATTAAAAATTTTGGTAATTTTGATTTGAAAACTTTTAAAAACAAACTAGATGGTTCAGAACATTATGCTATTACGAAAGGAAAATTTAATTCGAGCAAGGCATCAAGAGTTAGAGTAATATCTACAAATATTTTAAATAGTTTTTTTAATTTAAATAAAAATATTTTCAAAAATTCATTAAAACATCTTAATAGATTTAATAATTTTGCTCTAATTCTTATTAAAGGAACAAATCCTAACCCAACTTCTTCCGAAAAAAGTAATATATTGAGATATTATGGTGTAGGCGCACAGATTATTAAAGAATTAAAAATCAAAAATATGATATTAGTCTCTAGATCAAAAAAACGTGTTATTGCATTAAAAGGCTATGGTATTAAAATTACTAAACAGGAAATTATAAAATGAATAAAAAAATTTGCATTGTTATTTCTACATATAACGAACATATTACAATAAAGTTGCTCAAAAGCGCTAAAAAGGAACTAGACAAAAATAAATTCAAAAAAATTAGTGTTGTAAAAGTTCCAGGTGCTTTTGAAATTCCAGTTACAATATCGAAATTAATAAATAAATATGATGGCTTTATTGCCATCGGTTGTATTATTAAAGGAGAAACAACTAATTTTGATTTAATTTCAAAAGCTATAACAAACGGTATTATGAGCCTGTCTATAAATAATAAAAAACCAATAGGTAATTCAATTCTTACACTTCTTAAAAAGAAACAGGCGTTTAACAGATTTAATAGAGGGAAAGAAGCAGCGAAAGCCGTATATAAAGTTCTTAAAATATAGAACTAATGTCAGATAATAATTTAAATAATAATCCTAGAATAATTATTATACAAAAATTATATTCTTATTTTTTGAATAAAGACTATGATTTAGTATATCCCAAACATAGATATAAAAAATTTATTAAAGATACAGTATCGGGCACCATTGAAAGAGAAGAACTTTTGCTTGAAAATCTTAATATGATTTTAAAAGATGAATTTAATCCATCCAGAACTGACTTAATTTTAAAGCTCATGATCCTTTCTGCAACATTTGAGCTTATGTTTTCCCACAAAACACCGATAAATGTCATAATTAGTGAATACGTAAAAATTTCAGACTTTTTTTTAGAAACTGCCCATAAAAGCTATCTAAACGCTATTTTGGACAAGGTTTCTAAAAATGTTAGAAAAGATAATGAATAATTTCTTGCCTTTTATTCTTTTTTTTGGCAATTATCTGTTTTTTAGAATCTTTTAGGAGAATTATCATTGGAAAATTTATATTTAATAATACTTGTTGGAATAGTTGCTGTGATTTACAGCTACTTTTTGAGTAAACAAATTATTTCATCTAATCCTGGCAATAGTAAAATGCAAGAAATTGCTCAGGCTATTCAAATTGGAGCTAAAGCATATTTAAACAGACAATATAAAACAATAGCGATTGTTGGCCTGATAGTTTTAGTGATTATAAGTTATTTTTTCAGTTTACTTGTAGGTCTTGGTTATTTTATTGGAGCATTGTTATCAGGAGTTGCTGGTTATGTTGGAATGTTAATTTCAGTTCAAGCAAACGTTAGAACAGCGGAAGCATCCAGAACTAGTTTGCAAAAAGGTTTAACCATGGCTTTCAAATCTGGGGCTATAACTGGTTTATTAGTTGCTGGTTTAGCTTTATTAGCTATTTCAATTTATTATTGGGCTTTGTTATCTTTTAATGTTGATAGCAGAGAATTAATAAATGCATTAATAGCTTTAGGTTTTGGTGCATCATTAATTTCTATTTTTGCTAGACTAGGTGGTGGAATTTTTACAAAAGGTGCTGATGTTGGAGCTGATTTAGTTGGAAAAGTTGAAGCAGGAATACCAGAAGATGATCCTAGAAATCCCGCTGTAATAGCTGACAACGTTGGTGATAACGTTGGAGATTGTGCAGGTATGGCAGCAGATTTATTTGAAACTTATGCTGTAACCATAGTTGCCACAATGGTTCTTTCCTCAATATTTTTCCCGACCAATGCTAGCATGATGATTTATCCATTAGCCATTGGAGGAGGGTGTATCATTGCATCTATTATTGGAACTTTTTTTGTAAAGCTTGGAAAAAGTAAAAATATTATGGGTGCTCTCTACAAGGGATTTATTGTTACAGCAATAATTTCTTTAATATTACTTTATCCTATTACATCAAATATTATCGGTTTGGAAAATACATTTACTGTAAATGACAAAAATTTTAGTGGTTTTGATTTATATTATTGTGGTGTAATTGGTTTAGCCGTAACAGGATTAATTATATGGGTTACAGAATATTATACAGGTACCAATTATAGACCAGTTAGAAGTGTTGCCAAATCATCAACTACCGGACACGGCACAAATGTTATACAGGGATTAGCTGTTTCTATGGAGGCTACTGCTTTACCAGCTTTAATAATAGTTGCGGGAATAATTATTACAAATCAATTAGCAGGATTATTTGGAATAGCAATAGCTGTTACAGCAATGTTAGCTCTAACAGGCATGGTTGTTGCTTTGGACGCTTATGGCCCTGTAACTGATAACGCTGGTGGTATCGCAGAAATGTCTAAATTACCAAAGAATGTTAGAAAAACTACAGATGCACTTGATGCTGTTGGCAATACAACTAAAGCTGTAACTAAAGGATACGCAATTGGTTCCGCAGGGTTAGGCGCTTTAGTTCTTTTTGCTGCTTATACTGAAGATATAAAATTTTTCTCTACAGTTCCAGGATCAGCATTAGAAGGTATCAATGTTAGTTTTGATTTATCAAACCCATTTGTAGTTATTGGATTATTAGTTGGAGGAATGTTGCCTTACTTGTTTGGATCAATGGGAATGCAAGCTGTTGGTAGAGCTGGTGGAGCAGTTGTTATAGAGGTTAGAAGACAGTTTAAAAAAATTCCCGGAATTATGAAAGGTAAAAGAAAACCAGATTATGGAAGATTAGTTGACTTATTAACTAGAGCAGCAATAAAGGAGATGATTGTGCCTTCTTTACTTCCTGTTCTGTCACCAATAATTTTATATTTTGTTATTTATTTTATTGGAGGCATGGAGGCTGCATTATCATCTGTTGGCGCTATGTTATTAGGAGTAATAGTTACAGGTTTATTCGTAGCTATTTCTATGACTGCAGGAGGAGGAGCTTGGGATAATGCAAAAAAATATATTGAGGATGGTAATTATGGCGGAAAAGGTTCCGAGTCACATAAAGCAGCAGTTACCGGAGATACTGTTGGGGATCCATACAAAGATACAGCAGGTCCAGCAGTCAATCCGATGATTAAAATAACCAATATTGTTGCATTACTGTTGTTGGCAGTAATTTCACATTAAGAACAAAACTTCTTATTTCCTTTTTTTATTTTGTGGCGAATTGGCATACATTTTTTTTCTTAAACTCGATAAGAAAGAATTTAAAAAACTTCCTCTCTTAACAACATTATCTGTAACTTCATCAGAGAATTGATGCTTATTCATTTTTTCTTTATCATAAAATAGTTTTTCTTCCAGAATTCCATATTTGTCGAATTTAACCACTAATACATTATTATTAAGCAAAACGTCCTTCCCAAGTTTGTGAATACCGCCTTTTGTTTTAGTTCTTTCAACATAAAACCATGTATTATTATCTTTTAATGATTTTATATGAGGTTCACCGAAAATTTTGATTACATCATTTTGGTTGCTAACATTGGTTTTTATTAAAGACTCTCTTTTTTCTAGAAAAATTATACCGTGACTTTTTATAACTCTATTCTTTTGGCAATTTGACAAAAAAAGAGTTAAAATTATTGCGAATATTTTCAAATGTTTGCTTCTTACAAAAAACATAATAATGCACTTTACAACAAATTAGTCGAATTATCACGAAATAAATTTTTTTACGATGATTTAAGATTGCTAGACAATTTTGAAACAAGAGTTTTATTAATATTTTTTCATTTTATAATAATCTTAAAAACTAAAAAAAGTGATAATCTTAAGAAAAAATTTCAAAACTTATTTGATAACATATTCCAAAATATTGAAATAAATATAAGAGAGCTTGGCTATGGTGATACCAAAGTTAATACCACTCTAAAAAACCTTAATAAAATTTTTTATGACATTTTGTTTAAAATTGAAAAAGACGATTCTTATTCATTTTTAGATAAAAAAGAGTTACTTAATAAATATTTTTATAATAATAAAAACACAAATGAAGAAAAAACTAATAAATTGGCCAATTATATGAATGAATTTCAAAATTTTTGTTTTGATTTGAATGTCAATAATATGTTAAACGGATCTATAAACTTTAAATTTAGGTAATACTCTATGGCCGTACCAAAACGAAAAACTTCTACTTCTAGACGAAATAAAAGAAGATCTCATCACAGAATAATTGGCGCAAATGTTATTGAGGATAAGAAAAGTGGTGAATATAGATTATCTCATCATATTGATCTGAAAACTGGTATCTATAACGGAAAAAAAATTTTAGATAAATAATCTAAAAATTTATAGTAATCACGAAATGGCTGAAAAAGTAAAAATAGCAATTGATTTAATGGGTGGTGAAAATTCACCAAAAAAGAATCTCGAAGGTATCGATTTATTTGTGAAGAGATATTCGAATATAAATGATTACATTTTTTATTTATATGGAGATGAGACAAAAATTTTAAGCGAATTAAAAAATTTTAAAAATATTAAAAATAATTATAAAATTTTTGATACCAAAATAATTGTTTCCGATGAACTTTCTGCAATTTCATCAATTAAAAAAGGGAAAAACTCAAGTATGTGGAATTCCATCCAATCGCAAATTGATTTATCCACTGATGTAACTTTATCAGCTGGAAATACGGGAGTTTTATTAGTTATGTCTAAAATGATTTTAAAAACTTTGGATAATGTTGATAAACCTGCATTAGCAGGTTTGTGGCCTAATGAGAAGGGCATGAACGTTGTTTTAGACTTAGGAGCAAATATAGAGTGTAGTGAAAAAAATTTAGTTGATTTTTCTGAAATGGGCTCAGCTCTTTTTAAATCTTTGTTTCCAAATGAAAAAGCCAAGTTAGCATTGTTAAATATTGGCTCAGAAGAAATTAAAGGAACAGAGTTATTAAAAAGCACTTTTACAAAACTTAAACAACTAGATCAGTTTGGAGATTTTGAGTTTCAAGGTTATATTGAGGGCAATCAAATTACCAAAGGTAATTCAAATGTAATTATAACCGATGGTTTCACTGGCAATATAGCGCTTAAAACTGCAGAGGGAACTGCAAATTTTTTAACCAAAACTCTAAAAAAATCTTTATCAGAAAATTTGTTTTCAAAATTTTCTGTAATTTTTTCATATTTTTCATTAAAAAAATTTAAAGATAAGCTCGACCCACGAAAATATAATGGTGCAATATTTCTAGGTTTAACAGGACCTGTTGTTAAAAGCCATGGTGGTACTGATGGATTAGGTTTCTCATATTCTGTTGAGCTGTCTTATAAAATAGCCAAAGGTAATCTTATAAAAAAAATTAAAGAAAATTTATCACACACAAAAAATTTAAATGAAAAGGTATAACATTAGTAAAAATGAAATATTAAAAAAGATAAATCATAACTTGGGTATACCTAATGTTTTTTCAGAGAATATAGTAAATTCAATTTTAGAGATCATTGTAGATGGACTTAATGAAAAAAAAGAAGTTAAAATAACTGGATTCGGCACATTTAGGATTTTAAATAAAAATTCAAGAATTGGGAGAAATCCAAAAACTGGTAAAGAACATTTGATAAAAACAAGAAAATCTGTAGCTTTTTATCCTTCAAAAAAAATAAAAATCAAAATAAATGAATAAAGACAGAAAAGCTTACAAATCAATTGGTGAGGTTGCTAAGGATCTTTCAATTAAGGCACACACATTAAGATTTTGGGAAAAAGAATTTAAACAAATCAAACCACTCACACTTAATGGAAATAGAAGATATTATTCAGAAAAAGATGTAGATATTATTAAAATTATTTATCAATTGTTAAAAAAACAAGGGTATACTATTCCAGGTGTCAAAAAACTATTAAAAGAAAGCTCAGTTAAGCTTGACGATGATTTAGATTTAAGTATAAAGAGAAAAAATTTTAAAAGTTCTTTAAAATTTAAGGCAGAAAAAATAAAAGTTATATTAGATAAAATTAAAAAAATAAAAAATGGCTAAAAAAACCTCAATTAAAGTAAGACTTGTTCCCGAAAGCAAACCAGACAGTGCTTTTTATTATTATGCTAAAAAACCATCAAAAGGCGAAAAAGCAAAAATTAAACTTAAAGTAAAAAAATATAATCCGGTAACAAGAAAACACGAAATTTTTGTTGAAAAAAAACTACCACCTCATAGTAAATAATTTACTTTTTTTTAAAGTTTTTATACTCGTAATTTATAAAACCCTGTATCATTGATTTCCATATTTTTTTAGTAAGTGAAGTATCAATCTTTTTTCTTATTGATTTTCTTCTTATAGTTTTGTGAATTTCTCGAATTCTTTTTCTATCAATTATCTGATTTTTGAATTGCTTATTTTTTAATACCTCGTTTACCAGCAAAATTCTTTTTTTTATTATATCTAGAAGTTTTTCGTCTAACTTATCAAGTTTTTTTCTTATTTTAGTAAGATTATTCTTTTTCATATAGCGACATTTATTATGTTAATAAAAATTTATAAAATATTATATAACAAATCAAATAAAATGATTTTAAACAAAATTGAATATAAAAATTATGTCAATTACTGGCTGGGTTCGCTATTAATTTGCTTGATAGTTATAGTTATTGTTGGTGGACTTACAAGATTAACGGACTCGGGTCTTTCTATAACCAAATGGGAGATAGTTAGTGGCATCTTACCTCCTCTTAGCCAAAACGGATGGAATAGGGTATTTGATTTGTACAAAGAAATTCCTCAGTTCTCATTACTAAATTCAGATATGTCACTTGCTGAATTTAAAATCATTTATTACTGGGAATATATACATAGATTATTGGGCAGATTATTTGGTTTAATGTTTTTAATACCTTTCATTTTTTTTGTATTTAAAAAAGTTTTTAAAAAGGAATTTAATATTAAATTTTTAATATTATTTTTATTAATTCTTTTTCAAGGTTTTATAGGTTGGTATATGGTTAAAAGTGGGTTAATTGAAAATACCACTGTTAGTCATTATCGATTAGCAATTCATTTAAATTTAGCGTTAATATTATTCACCTGTATTTTATGGTATTTTTTAAATATTAAAAATAATACGAATAAATATTTTTTTAATTTCAGTAAAAACAATATTTATATAAAAATATTTATAATATTGATTTTTTTACAAATAACTCTCGGAGCCTTTACATCGGGGCTTGATGCTGGAAATATTTATCAAACTTGGCCATCTATGAATAATAATTTTTTTCCAGACGATGTATTACTGGTAGATCTTTTTTCTTTGAATCTTTTTTCTGAACCATCAATAGTGCAGTTTTTACACAGAAATATCGCATATTTAATTTTTTTATATATGTTAGGAATGAGTTTTTTTTATATTTTCATTAAGAAAGAAAAATATTTATATAATGCACTTTACTTTCTTATAACCATGGTATTTGTTCAAATTATTTTAGGCATTTTTACTTTAATAAGTGGTTTAAATATTTATCTTGCCTCTTTACATCAAATATCTACTACTCTTTTAATTATTTCCTCAATTAATTTCTGTTTTTCTATAAAAAAAGAATAGATCTATAATTGACATAGTAAATAATTACTTGTAATTATGCCTAAGTTTTATGACACCTTTTGCTAAAAAAAAAGAATTAAAAAATAACTGGTACATCGTAAATGCCGAAAACTTAATTGTAGGCAGACTTGCGGCTTATATATCTAAAGTTTTAAGAGGTAAAAACAAAAGTACATACAATCCTCATATTGACAATGGAGATTTTGTTATTGTAACAAATATCGACAAAATAAAATTCACTGGTAAAAAATTTAAAAATAAAAAATATTTTAAACATACAGGTCATCCTGGTGGTATTAAAGAAACAAGACCTTTTAATTTAAAAGAGAAAAATAAATCACAAGATATACTTAAATTTGCAGTTAAGAGAATGTTGCCCGGAGGCCCTTTAGCAAAAAAACAGTTAAGTAAATTAAAAATTTATAATGGGACTAAACATCCGCACGAAATACAAAAACCTGTTGAAATTAAGTTTTCAGAATTAAATAAAAAAAATTATTTTAAAAAACAATGAACCAATCAAATATAGCAACCGATAAAAATAAATCAGAAAAAAAAATTAAATTAGATTTTAAAGACAGCAAATATGCAACAGGGAGAAGAAAACACTCTGTTGCTAGAGTATGGGTAAAAAAAGGATCTGGTAAAATGTATGTAAACGGAAAAAATGCTAATGATTATTTTAAAAGACCAGTTCATCAAATATCTGTTGTAAGACCTCTTAATGAGATTAATGCACCAAATGAATATGATGTTAAATGCAACGTTACAGGTGGAGGCTTATCTGGACAAGCAGGAGCTATTATTCATGGATTATCGAGAGCTTTAATAAGTATTGATTCAAATTTAAAAAAAACACTTAAAAAAAATAAATTTACCACCAGAGACTCAAGAAAAGTTGAAAGAAAAAAATATGGGCATAAAAAAGCTCGTAGAAGTTTTCAATTTTCTAAACGTTAAATCAATTATTTTCATTCAATTTAAAAGTGATATAAGGAAATTATGTCTTCAAAAAAGATAAATATTGTTATTGCAGGTGCAACAGGTTTTGTTGGGCTGAATCTTATTAAAATTTTATCAAGGCATCCAAAAGTTAATATCAAATATATTTGCGCCCAAAGAAAAATTGGAAAAAAGATTCAATTCTTTGATAAAGAAATTAAAAAAAAACTTCCAAAAATTAGCAAATTAGAAAAAGTTTTGTGGAATAATATTGATGTATTATTTACTTCATTACCTACATGTCAATCTCAAATTTTAGCTAAAAAATTAACTAAATTTAAAAATTTAAAAATAATTGATTTATCTGCCGATTTTAGATTATCCAACAAACATGTTTTCAAAAAATTTTATTTTAATGAGCATAAAGCACCAAATTTGTTAAAGTTCTCATTATATTCTCTAAGTGAATTCGTTAGAAATAAAATAAAAAATTATAAAATTATAGCTTGTCCTGGATGCTATCCAACTTCTATTCAGCTTCCTTTAATTCCATTACTTAAAAAGAATCTAATCAAACAAAATGACATAATAATTGATTCAAAGTCCGGATATTCTGGAGCTGGAAAAAATTTTAAAAAAAAATTTCCACATAAAAATATTTTATCATCTATACATGCATACGGAATATTAAAACACAGGCACACAAGTGAAATTGACCAGGAATTTTCAAAATATTCAAGATTTAAGACTAATTACGTTTTTACCCCTAATTTAATACCAACATTTAGAGGAATGCTCTCTTCAATTTATGTTCAACTTAATAAAAAAGTTACAATAAAAAAAATTCATCTTGAATTAAAAAAATATCACAAAAACAACTTTTTTATTAAAGTATTGCCTTTAAATAAGGATCTTGGAACCGAAAATGTAATCAATACTAATTTCTGTGAAATAAGTATTTGTCAAACAAACCAAAAAAATAGAATTGTAATTTTATCAGCTATAGATAATTTAATTAAAGGAGCTGCTGGTCAGGCAATTCAAAATATGAATATTATTTTTAATTATAAAGAAAACTTAGGATTAAAATGAAATATTTAATATTTATTTTATTTTTTTTTATTTATAGCTGTAATTCATTAAGTAAATCAGAAAAAGTATATATATGTGGCGACCATCCTTGCGTTAATAAAAAGGAAATAAAAGAATATTTTGATAATAATATTTCTATAGAAGTTTACACAATAACATCAAAAAAACAAATTAATGAAAATTTTGATTTAGTTGAACTCAATATGTTAGAAACTGAATTAAAAAAAGGAAACAAAATATTAGTTTCTGATCAGAAAAAAAATCTTAAAAAAGAAATTAATGAAAGAAAAAAGTTAGCAAAGCTTAAAATGAAAAAAATTGAAAAAAATAGAGAGGAACGTGACTTAATAGATAATAAAGAAACAGATATTGATAAAAAAGAAATTTCAACTAAAAAAAGTAAAATTAAAAATAAAAAACCTAAGCAATTTACTTTTATAAGAATTTGTAAAAATTTGGTAGAATGTGATATAGATAAAATAGAAAAAATAGTTATGGATGTTGGAAAACAAAAAGATTTTCCTGATATAGCTAATTAAATCAGATGATAAAAAAAAAAAATTTTAACATAGCATTAGTTGGCCTAGGAAACATTGGCTCAAATCTTTATAAGCATCTTGTCAAAAATAAAGAAAGTATCAAAAAAAAAACCAATTCAAATATATCTATTAAATATGTTTCAGCTAAAAACAGATTTAAAAAAAGAAATATTTCTATACCTAAAAATAAATGGGTAGCTAACTATTTAAATATAGCCAAGAACCCTGATATTGATATAGTTGTTGAATTAATTGGAGGCTCAGAGGGTCCTGCTAAAAAACTTGTTTTTAATTCAATTAAAAACAAAAAACATGTTGTTACAGCCAATAAGTCTTTAATCTCAAAATACGGTGACCAATTATCAAAACTTGCTGAAAAAAATAAAGTTAATTTAGAGTTTGAAGCTGCCGTGGCAGGCGGTGTTCCAATAATCAGAGTAATTAAAGAAGGACTTATAACTAATTCTATTAATAAAATATATGGAATACTAAATGGAACTTCAAATTATATTCTTTCAGAAATGACTAAATCTGATAGTAATTTTAAGGAAGTTTTATTAAGAGCTCAGAAGCTTGGTTATGCAGAAAGTAATCCATCGAATGATATAACCGGTAAAGATGCGTATTCTAAAATACAAATTTTATCTTCTTTGGCTTTTAATTCTTTCATCAATAGGGAAAAAAGTAATGTTGAAGGTATTAGCACAATCGATCAAATTGATATACATAATGCTAAAATTTTGGGATATGTGATCAAGCATTTGGCAATAGCCGAATTAAAAAAAAACAAAGTAATACAAAGGGTTTACCCTTGTATGGTACATAAAAATTCTTATATCAGTAATATTTCCGGTGTATTGAACGCTGTTATTATTGAGGGAAAACCAATTGGCAAATTTACTATTCAAGGTGAAGGTGCAGGACCTGGACCCACAACTTCAGCTTTAGTATCAGATATATGTTCAATAGTTAGGGGAAATATTAAATTTCCATTTTCTATACCAAACAAAAGCAGAAAAAAAATTAAATCTTTAAATATTTCAAACGAAATATTTTCATCATATATAAGATTAGATGTAATTGACAAAACAGGTGTATTATCATCAATTACTAAAATACTCTCAAAAAATAAAATTTCTGTGAAAAGATTGATACAAAATCCATTTAAAAGTAAAAAATTTGCTTCAATTATAATAATATCACATAAAGCAAAAAATTTGAATTTGGTTAAAACGCTTAAGGAATTAGGGAAACAAAAATTTGTAATAAATAAACCAAAATTTTTTAGAATTGAAGAAATTTGAAACCTATAGATCCAAAATTATTAAATAAATTTATAAGAGTTACTGAGAGAGCAGCATTTGGCGCTTCGAAGTTTAGAGGTAAAAACGATAAAATTGCAGCTGATCAAGCAGCTGTAGATGAAATGAGATCAGAGCTAAATAAAATTGATATGAAGGGAAGAGTTGTTATCGGAGAAGGAGAAATGGACGAAGCTCCGATGTTATTTATAGGTGAAAAAATTGGAACAAAAAATGGCGATGAATTAGATATCGCCGTTGACCCTTTAGAAGGTACTAATTTTACTGCAAAAAATTTGCCGAATGCCATTTCTGTTTTGGCAGCAACACCGAAGGGTGGTTTACTATCTGCTCCGGACACTTATATGGAAAAAATTGCCATTGGATCTGGATTTACTAAAAATTTGTTAGATTTAGATAATACAGTTGAAAAAAATATTAGATTACTAGCAGAAGCTAAAAAAACTAAACCAGAAAATATTACAGCTTGTGTATTAAAAAGACCAAGACATGACAAAATAGTTGAGTCATTAAATTCGTTAAATGTTAAAATTAGTTTTATTCAAGATGGTGATGTTATGGGTGTAATTTCAGTAGTTGATCCTAAATCGCCTATCGATATTTATTTAGGTATTGGAGGTGGACCCGAAGGTGTTTTATCTGCTGGTGCTTTAGCATGTATGGGTGGACAAATGCAGACCAGATTAGTTTTGAGTAATGACGAAGAAATTAAAAAAGCAAAAAAACTAGGGATAACACATTTTCGTAAAAAGTATAATATAGAGGATATGATAAAAGGTGATGTAATATTTTGCGCAACTGGAGTCACAGATGGTGAAGTATTGAAAGGAATTAATTTAAAAGATGACAACTTCCAAGCAACATCTTTTGTTCTTCATAAAAGCCAAAACTTTTCCAAAAAAATTACTAATTTGATTAAAAAATGATTGTTAATTCAGTTTTGGGTAAAAGTTGGGTTTCTAAAAATTATAATGAAGAAACGGTAGTTTTTTTAAAAGAAAATTTTAATTTAAGCGAAATAATTTCAAAATTAATTGCAATTAGAAAAATTAAAATTGAAGAGGTTAATCAATTTTTAAATCCAAAAATAAAAAATTTACTACCCAATCCTTTTGTACTTAAAGATATGGCAAAAACTGTCGAAAGAACAATTTTTGCGATAGAAAATAATCAAAAAATTGGAATATTTGGTGATTACGATGTTGATGGAGCTACATCAACAGCAATTATTGGCAAATATTTTAAAGAGATAAATCAAAAAATTGAAATTTACATTCCTGATAGAAAAACCGAGGGTTATGGACCTAGCAAAAAAGGTTTTGAAAAATTAATTTTATCAGGTTCAAACATAATTTTTACGGTTGATTGTGGAACAATGTCTTTTGACGTAATCAACTTTTCAAAAAAAAAAGATATTGACGTAATAGTTCTTGACCATCATCAATCAGAACTAAAACTTCCAGACGCACATTCAATTGTAAATCCAAATAGATTTGATGATGAATCGAATTTAAATTATTTGTGCGCAGCAGGTGTTTGTTTTATGTTTTTGATTGCTTTAAACAAAAAATTAAGAGATTTAAATTGGTTTAAAAAAAACAATATAATTGAACCAGATTTAATTAAATATCTTGATCTAGTTTCCCTAGGTACTGTTTGTGATGTTGTTCCTTTAGTAGGATTAAACAGAGCTATAGTTAGTCAAGGTCTTGAAATTTTAAAAAGAAAATCAAATTTAGGATTAAAAACTCTTAAAAATATTTGTGGAATTGAAAATCAACTAACGGCCTATGATCTTGGTTACAAATTAGGACCAAGAATAAATGCTGGTGGCAGAGTTGGCAAATGTTCTCATGGCGCAAACTTGCTTTTAAGTGTTGACTCAAAAGAGATATTTAAAATTGCAATGGAATTAGAAAATTTTAATAAAGAGAGAAAAGTTATTGAAAATAATTTATTAAAAAAAATTGATGAAAAAATTTCTATAAATGATTCCGACCCAGTTATTATTTTAGCCGGTCATAATTGGCATGGCGGTATTATTGGCATCATAGCTTCTAGATTAAAAGAAAAATATAATAAACCTACAATTATAATTTCAGTTGAAAATGGTTTAGGACGTGCTTCAGCCAGGTCAGTTTTTGGTTTTGATATTGGAAAAATAATAATAAATGGTGTTCAGAGTAAAATTTTAAAAAAAGGGGGTGGTCATAAAATGGCAGGTGGTTTCACTATTGAAGAAAATAAAATACAAGAATTTAAAGATTTCATTATAAAAAAATTTAAAAAAATTCAAAAAAATCTTATTAAGTCAAACAATCTATTCTTTGATGCCAAAATTTCCCCATCAGCTCTAAATGAAGAATTTTTTTCAGAAATAAACTCACTTTCACCTTTTGGATCAGGCAACCCCGAACCAAGATTTGTTATTGAAGACTTAGAATTATTAAAATCGTCAATTGTGGGTGAAAAACATATAAAATCGTTATTAAGTGCTAAAGATGGTTCTGTTGTAAAAAGTGTCACATTTAATGCTGTTAAAACTGATTTAGAAACTTATTTGTTATCAAAAAAACGAAAAAAAATTAATATTTTTGGAAAATTAAGTCTTAATGAATGGAAAGGTCAGAAAAAAGTAGAGTTTATTATCGACGATATTTCTGTTAATAAGACAATCAATAATTCGGTCCCATCGTCTAACGGTTAGGACAGATGGTTTTCAATCATCTAATCGGGGTTCGATTCCCCGTGGGACCGCCAAAAAATTATGTTTAAAATTGCCATTATAGAAAAAATTGATGATGATGGAATCAAACTTCTCGATAAGCATCCAAATTTTGAATTTAAATTAATAGAAGACGTTAGCAAAGGAAACTTAATTAAAGAATTACCTAATTTTGATGGCGTAACACTACGAGTTGCTAAATTAAATGATGAAATTCTTAAGCATTGTAAAAAGCTTAAAGTAATATCACGACATGGTGTCGGTATTGATAATGTTGATTTAAAATTTATTAAAGAAAAAAATATAGCCTTACTTATAACATCAACTGCAAATTCTTTAGCAGTTGCAGAACATGTAATGTATATGATGTTAAGTTTAACAAAAGGTGTAGTTGCGTATGATGCAGCTGTAAGGCAAGGAAGTTTTAAGAATAATGTAAATAAAATAGAAACATTTGAGTTATTCAAAAAAGAAATTCTTATTGCAGGTTTTGGCCGAATAGGTAAAAATTTAATAAAAAGATGTTTAGGTTTTGAAATGAAAGTAAATGTCTTCGATCCCTTTGTCGAGGAAAGTATTATTAAATCTTTTGGTGGCAACAAGGTTAACAAATTAGAGGATAGCATTAAAACAGCTGATTTTGTATCTATACATATGCCATTAAATGAAAAAACTAAAAATTTGATTAATTTAAAAGTTTTAAAAACAATGAAAAAAAATTCAATTATTATAAATACAGCTAGAGGAGGAATAATAAATGAGACAGATTTAGATACTGCGCTAAAATCAAAGTTAATTTTTGCTGCTGGATTGGATGTTTTTGAAAAAGAACCTCCAAATATAAATAATCCTTTATTAAAAAATAATAGAGTATTATTAAGCCCTCACTCAGCTACATTCACCAAAGAATGCAAGTCAAGAATGAGTGTAGAAACAGTTCAAAATATAATTGATTTTTTTGAAAATAAAATTAAACCATCTATGAAAGTTAAATTATGAATAATTTTTTTATTAAATTTAAAAATTATGGATTATTAGAACTTTTAGTATTTGCGTCTGCTGCTTATGTTGTTGGTATGTTGTTATGGACTGCATCAACAAGATCTGCCGTTGAAGAAAAAGCCAACACTGTAAAATCAAATCATAAACAAATTGTAGATTTTATAAATTCAGAAATAAATTCTTGTGATCAAAACGATGAAAATTCCAAAACAATTTGGGGAGATCCATGTAAAGGCGAATGGTTATCTAAGAATATTATCGAATATATTAATGATAATATGAAAATGGTAAATCCATATTTATCAAACAAAGAAATTATAAAACAAGCTCAGGATCCAAGACTGCAAGCAGAAGGAAAAGCTGGCCAATCAACCGAAATGGGAGTAATTTTTTTAAGTTCTCAAAATTTTAGCCCAGAAGCTGGATCGGAATGGGTCATAGGTACTTGCGTTAAATCTCCTTGTGTAGCTGCTGGAAATAACGAACTAACTTCTGTTTACAGATAAAATTATTTTATATCAAACCCAACATCAATTGCTGTTTTATTTAAATATGTAAAACCTTTTTTAGCATATTCAAATGGATTTGCTTTGTTGGGATCTTGTTCAGCCTCAACAACCAACCAACTATTATAACCGTTTTTTTTAAGTTGATGTAAAAATGGTTTATAATCTATGCATCCATCACCCGGAACTGTAAAAGCACCTTCAAGAAAAGCATGTCGAAAACTTAAGTCTTTAGATAAAGATTTTTTTAAAACATTCTTTCTCATATCTTTACAATGAACATGGGCAATTTTTTCTTTGAAGTTTTTGATTATTTTTAAATAATCACCTCCTGCGAATAGCATGTGCCCTGTATCTATAGTCAGTTTAACTGAATCATTAGTTTCCTGCATTAGTCTAATGGTATCTTCCTCTGATTGTATAACAGTACCCATATGATGATGATACGCTAATGGCATTTGTTCATCTTCAAGTCTTTTTCCAATTTCATTAATTTTTTTGCAATAAGTAACCCAGTCATCTTTTTCAAGATTAGGTCTTTTAGATAGAGGTTTTTTTTCATCTCCTTGGATTGAATCTGTAACTTCAGCAAAAACTATACACGGTGCTTTGCATTCTTTGAATAAATTTAATTGGTTTGTTATATTTTCCATTTCTTCTTTTACAGAGCGTTTCAATAAATTTGCTCCGTACCAACCAGAACATAATTTAATATCAAATTTATTTAATATTGGTATTAATTCTCTGGATGTTTTTGGAAATTTACCTCCAGACTCAACACCGGTAAAACCTGCTTGTTTTGCTTCCGACAAACAAGTTTCGAGAGATGTTTCTCCACCAAGTTCTGGCATATCATCATTACTCCAGGCAATTGGTGCTATTCCTAATTTTACTGACATTTATTTTATATTTGTTAGGATATTGATAAATGTCAACACTAAAAACAGTAAAAAATTTATAAAATGAAAATAAATGTTGCATTATTCGGCCTTGGAAGAATCGGTTTAATGCATGGCAAAAATATAAAGCTACATAAGAAATTTAATCTTAAATATGTTTATGATATAAATAAAAAATTATCATTAAATGTTTCTAGAAAGTTAAAATCTGTTTATATTAAAAATCCAAATATTGCTTTCTATGATAAAAATATTAAAGTAATTTTTATATCTTCAACTACCTCAACTCATATACCTTTAATTACAAAAGCAGCACAACACAAAAAAATAATTTTTTGTGAAAAACCCTTAGATTTAAATATACAAAAAGTAATTAGCTGTAGAAAAAGTATTAAAAAATACAAACCTAAAATTCAATTAGGATTCAACAGACGCTACGATCCAGGTCACTTTCATTTAAAAAAATCACTTTTGCATGGTAAAATCGGCAGATTAGAGAAAATAATAATCACTAGCAGAGATCCAGCACCACCATCATTAAATTATTTAAAAAATTCTGGAGGAATTTTTAGAGATATGACTATTCATGATTTTGACCTTGCTAGATTTTATCTTGGGAAAGATTCAATTAAAGAAATCTATTCAACAGCCACAAATCTAACTGATCCAATTTTTAATAAAATTAATGATTTTGAAATTGCTACTTGTGTTATGAAATCAAAAAAAGGCGTAATAATAGTTATTAATAATTCAAGACATTGCAAATTTGGATATGATCAAAGGGTAGAAATATTTGGAAATAGAGGAATGATAACATCAGGTAATAAACGTAAATATAATTTTTTTATTGATAGATACAAAACTGCGTACAAACTCCAGCTTAACGATCTATATGATTTGGTCAAAAAAAATAAGAAACCTAGATCTACTTTTGATGATGGTGAAAAATCACTCCAAATAGCCAATGCTGCTTTTAAATCCTTAAAATTAAAAAAAGTTGTTACCATCTAGTAATAATTTTAAAACCCAGGGTTGAAAAAAAAATTCTCATCCTTTTCTTTTAATTATTTTTTTGTTTAAATAAAAAATATTAATTAATTAATATAATAACAATATATAGAGGGGAAAAATGAGAAAACTATATTTAACTTTATTAGCTTTACTATCGTGGATGACAATGTCAGTTGCATCATTTGCAATTGATGTAATCGTTGTTTCACATGGACAGGCTAATGATCCGTTTTGGTCTGTTGCTAAAAATGGAGTTGATTCAGCTTGCAAAGATATGAAAATCAAATGTAAGTACACTGCTCCAGGCACATTCGACATGGTTGAAATGGCGAAATTAATCGATAACGCTGTTTCACAAAAACCAAAAGGAATCGTAATAACATTACCTGATGCTGCGGCTCTTGGAAAATCTGTAAAAGCTGCAATTGCTGCTGGTATACCAGTAGTATCAATGAACTCTGGTTCAGATGA